>Ga0209403_10000182_pt1 | contig 98750 bp, 83 predicted proteins | sample ArcticOcean_MG_C_8_FD_187440 | JGI IMG/M metagenome (GOLD analysis project Ga0209403, IMG submission 187440) | Marine microbial communities from western Arctic Ocean - ArcticOcean_MG_CB11_86 (SPAdes) (version 2) | ecosystem: Environmental > Aquatic > Marine > Oceanic | place: Arctic Ocean...
AAGCTCAGTATTCCACAAATGGTGAAGGCTGGAATTGTGCTGAATATTATCGGCATTATCATCGTGTCGCTCGCAGCGCTCAATCTGGCTCCAATCTTGGTTAACTAGTGTCACGTTCATAGTGGTTGGTGATATGACGCAGAGCGGTTTTGTGCCACATAAAGCCTGCGGAAGACATGGTTGTGGCTAGACTGATGAATGATGTCAGTCAAATTCTGCCGCTGTTGTCTTGCAGCATAAACGCAGTGGTCGGCGGATTGATCCAGCGGAGCGGTAGTACGAAAAGCCAGCTCATCGCAATTGATATTCCGATGCCAATCAGAAGCCGACGTCCAAAGCGCTTTATCCTGTTGCCGGGATTTTTTCCGGGGTCGGCCAATTCGATCTGACGCCTTTGCTCGCATTCAGACAGGATAAAGGACTAGCGACGAATTGACAGAGTCATTTCGCGCGATGGAATTTCGCCAAACAAGTATCCGGCGTGAGGAACAGCGCCGTTAAGCGTTGTTCAATTCGCGGCCAGCATTTTGTCGAGTTGTTCGCGAACTTTCATATCCCAAAACTCACCTACTTTTTGGCCTGCAGGCAGATCGGTGGATTTTCGTTTCCACGCCATGCGACCGTCCGCACCGGCAATCATTAGGCCGGGAATGAAATCAACACTGTAGGCGTCGCCGATCGAGTCACCTTCCATTACGGATACTTGCTCGAAATTCAGCGTCTTGGTATAGGCAGCGGGATCACCTGCGCCGCGTTCTTTGTGATTAATCAAAACGACATTGATTTTATCAGTGCCATAGTCTTTCTGGATATCTTCCAGAAATGGCATGAAGGCTTTGCAATAGGGGCACCAGGTTGCCCAGAAAACCATGACGGTGGGTTTGCCATCGATAACTGCAGGGAAACTGACGTTTGCACATACCTCATCCACGCCTTCAAATGGCGGAGCGATATCACCGACTTCAACGGCGAATGTGAGACTTGAAAAGCTGAATAAAGCGATGAATAACGCAATTCGGTGCAACATTGATTAACTCCCCTGGAGCAAAATTATTCCCTAACTATAAAGACAACTTTTACTGACCTTTATTACAGATGCAGGTCAGCCAGCCGTCAGTGGGGTCAGAGTACCACTCTGACCCCAAATGTTGAGTCTCGCTTGCGAGTTGTGTATCGCTCTGCGACCATTAGTCACTAGGTGACCTAGCCAAAAAGGGTGCGTGAATGCGTGCGAGAGTTAGTCGAACGACCGAGGTGCTCTGCATATCGCCGGCCTTTTTTCTATTGCTTGCCTGCACGCCTCCCGAATTTAGCATTGCCGAGGAAGAAGGCGAAAGACCGATCATTTATGGATTCGGCAGCCCGGCAACTGTGGAAGAAATTGCGGCGTGGGACATTGATGTGCGCCCGGATGGCAAAGGCTTGCCGCCAGGGTCAGGTACTGCTGCGAAAGGCTCAGAAATCTACGCGTTAAAGTGCGCTGCATGTCACGGTGCCAACGGCGAGGGCGGGCTAAATGATCGTTTGGTTGTAAGTTCGCCGGATGAACAGTTTCCGGATTCTAGTGATGCCAATAGTTGGCAACATCGGACCGTCGGAAATTATTGGCCGTATGCGACAACACTCTTCGATTACATTCGGCGCAGCATGCCGTTCACGCTGCCGGGTTCTTTGCAAAGTGACGAGGTCTATTCTCTGACAGCGCACCTATTGCATCTCAATCACATTATTTCTGAGTCGGATGAAATGAACGCTACGACATTGCCAAAAGTGGTGATGCCTGCGCATGGAAAGTTTGTTCTGGATGACCGGCAAGAACATCAGGAGGTGCACTGATGATCGACGATAAAAAGAACGACATTAAGGCAGAGCCGAAAGAGCAGGCGATGAATGTCACTCGGCGTGCCGCTTTGGTCGGTATGGCGGGCGCGGCAGGTACAGTTCTCGCCCGCACGGCCAGCGGACAGGATGTGCAGGTTTCCAGTGGCAATAGACCGCGAGTACCCGACGATCCTTCAAAGGTTGTTGGAAAGCTAGCATCGGAATTCGGCGAGCGATCGTCATTTGAAATGTTGGAACGAGTGACCGGGTTTTCGCGCAGCAGTTCTGAAACGCCGTTGCAAAATTTGCATGGAACCATTACACCGGCAGCGCTGCATTTTGAGCGACACCATGCGGGCGTTCCGTTAATCGATCCAGACCGACACAAGCTGGTCATACACGGGATGGTTTCGCGACCACTGACGTTAACGGTTGCAGAGCTCAAGCGGTTTCCGTCGGCCAGCCGAATTTGTTTTCTTGAATGTTCGGGCAATCTTTTTCACAACGCACCCGAGGATACGACAGCGCAACTCATAGCCGGCATGACCAGCCAAAGCGAATGGACGGGTGTCATGCTGTCAACAATTATGCGAGAGGTCGGTGTCGATCCGAGGTCGAACTGGATGCTTGCCGAGGGCGCTGATGCGGCCGTCTTAACGCGCAGCATTCCAAAAGAGTTTTGGGATGAGGCGATGATAGTTTATGCGCAAAACGGCGAAGCTGTTCGGCCTGAAAATGGTTATCCGATTCGCTTTTTGAATCCAGGTTGTGAAGGTAATAGTTCTGTTAAGTGGCTGCGTCGTATCGAGTTCGGCGATCAGCCCTACATGACACGAGAAGAGACATCGAAATACACGGAGCCGGTGAAAGGCGGCGTGTCACGACAATTTAGTTTAACGATGGATGCGCGTTCGATCATCACCTACCCGAGTTATCCAAACACGGTCGAGAAAGGTTGGATTGAAGTGCAGGGTATTGCCTGGAGTGGGCGCGGCAAGATTGCGGCAGCAGAAGTGAGCACTGATAACGGACGGTCCTGGCATGCAGCTGCTTTGCAGGGCCCGGTTCTACCTAAAGCTCACGTCCGCTTTCGTCATATGTTCCAGTGGGACGGCAAAGAAACCGTCATTATGAGTCGCGCGATCGATGCAACGGGATATGTACAGCCGACGCGAGCTGAGTTCATGGCGGCTCGGGGCCCTGGGTCTGGGCCATATCATCGTAACCCCATTACAGGCTGGCGGCTGAAGGGTGGCGGCGATGTTGTTTATCGGGTGGAGGAATGGGGCTAGCCGATCGCGACTGACAATGGCAGAATGCTACTCTCGTGGTTAGGCGTCCTGTTCGTTGATGGCGTAGGAGTGGCTTCGAGTCGCGAATGCTCAAATACCGCCGTTTCTTGAAAATTAAAATTTGCGCCCGTAGCTCAGCTGGATAGAGTACTTGGCTTCGAACCAAGTGGTCGGGAGTTCGAATCTCTCCGGGCGCGCCAATAGAAACAAAGGGTTTATCGTTTTCGGTAGACCCTCATTGCGAGTGCTCTTAGTGGACACGTCATATGCATGTGGGCTAATTAAGTACACGGCTAGTTTGGAGTCTGTAAGAGAGGGCAGAATTAAGTGAGCACGCGAACCTCTCGGAGCGCATCGAGGTGCAACGTGAACGTTTACAGCATATTGTCGATCAGAAATAAATTGGGGTCGAACCGAATTTCTTTCGGCGATCGGAACGTCAGCAACGAAAATACAGTGATGGAATGTCATGCTTAAAAAATATTGGAAGACCTCAGTCGACAGTTTGAGTCTTATTTGTAGACGTTCACATTGGCGATTTAAAGCTCGCGCAACTCGCCAGGGTCCACTCATTTACTTCTCTGAATAAATTCGTGTTGTCGATTTCCGGCCGTTCGCTAATCCAGCCGATGAGTGCCATTCCCCGGATAAGTAGAAACATGGGAAGCAACGTCAGATCGCGCTCGCTCAGCGCGCGGATGTCACGGTAGCCCGCAACAAGCGCTTGGCAGATATCTGGGAAACCAGGCTTTTCGATCTCCGCAAACACCGCCGTGGCCAGTTCGTACAGATGCCAGCCGTATCCGGCATCATCGAAATCGATAAGCGTTACACGGCCATCCTGGACAAGAACATTGGCGGGATCGAGATCGGCATGAATCATGCCGAAATTGGTGCTCGCAGCCTGGAAATCCCTAAGCACCTCCCGGATCTGGCTGCGGGTGCGTAGCAGTAACTCTGTATCGGCCCGATCCAAACCTGGATGCTCCCAAAAACGACCCCACACCGGGGCTTCCCCCAACAGGCCGTCACTGTCGTAGCTGGGCCGCTCAAAACCTGCTGGTGGCGTCCAGGAGCTTGACTGATTATGAATGGTGGCCGCAAGGGCGCCGATCTGATGAAAGCAGCGCTTGCGCTCCTCAAGAGTCGCATCCTCCCCCAAATAGTCACTGATCACTGTCCCCTCCACCCATTCGGTCATGCCCACATAGCGCTGCTCGCCAGTATTTGCTATGTCGACCTGGTGAAAATAGCGCGCGTCGTGAGTTAGCACTGGCGCCTGGGTGGCGATGCCGGCTTTGGCCAAAGCACCTGTCCAGATCCGTTCCGAGTTAAGGCCGGCCAGGGTGTGATAGTCGGGGCGATGCAGGCGAAGGACGTAAGGGGCGCCGTCATCGCCATTGGTTACACGAAACGTCACGTTTTCGGAGATCATCACAAGCTCCGTCCGTGAAGGGTTGATCGGAAAGGCCTTCAGAGCCTCGACGGCGGCAGGCATGTAGCGGGCTGCAATAACATCATTATTCATTGATTGCGCTCATGACCTGGTCGAAGGCGACGAGGAATTCATCCGCATCGATGTCAGAAAAAACAAGGGGCGGGCGGATCTTCACGACATTATTCAGGGCGCCGTCGGTGTTTGTCAAAAAACCTTTTTCTTTCAAGCGGTTGACGATGTCTGACGCGAGCGCGGCATGGGCTTTCTTGGCCTCACTGGGGTGGATTATCTCCACAACCAGAAACAGACCCTGGCGGCGCACATCACCGATGAAATCGTAAGCCTGCTGCCGTTTGTCGAGTTCCATCTTCAGTCTCGCCCCGACCTTGCGGGCATTGTTGCACAGCTCGCCCCGCTCGATTTCATCCAATACCGCCATACCGACTGCTGCCTGTAGGGGGCTGGAAGCGCATGTGTTGAAGTAGCTGTTTTTTCCACGAAATCCATCAACAAGCATTTTGCTCGCCGTTGTCGCAGCCAGCGGCAGGCCATTGCCCATGGGCTTGCCAGTCACGATGATGTCCGGCGTGAAACCGCTGGCGTCGTAGCCCCACCATTGTCCGGTGCGACCATAGCCGGCCTGCACCTCGTCGGCGATAACCAGACCGCCTGCATCGTGCGCCATTTTGGCGGCGCGTCGCATAAAGCCGCGAGGGATATCGGGCAGGCCTTCATTCGCCAAAATTGAACACATGATGAGTGCGCTAAATCCGGCGCCGGACTGTTGCAGGCCGTCGATGGCGGCGCGAACAGTGCGCAAATAAGCCTCGCCGATTTCTTCGTCGTCTGCTCCCTCAACCAGGGGGCGATACATCTCCGGGAAGGGAAAGGCTCTAATCTCATCGCTCTCACAGGATGTTCTGCCCATGTAGCTCAGCTGTCCGACGAAGGCGCTGCTGCCATGATAGGTGGAATCTGTGCAGACGATACCCCGCGTGCCTGTCGCGACACGGGCGATCTCGATGGCAACTTCAACGGCTTCAGTGCCGCTGCAGCTAAAGATCGCGCTCTCGATACCGTCGTGCTGAAGGCCCGTGAGCCGCTCAGCGAAGGACACGATGCCCTCATGCAAATAGCGGCTGTGGACATTGAGTGTCCTCTGTTGCCGGGCCATGGCCTCGGCGACGACCGGGTTTCCATGACCGACACAGGGCACATTGTTGTACATGTCGATATAACGCCGTCCATCGGCGTCGTAAAGGTAGGCACCTTCGCCGCGGACGATGTGCAGCGGCTCATCATAAAAAAGCTCTGCACCCACACCCAGGGCCTGCTCGCGGCGTAATAAAAGTGGCGAGTTTTTCATCAACTATTCTCTCAAACAAAAGGGAGTCAACGCAGCAGCTCGCTGACGCACATGTAGCCGGGCGTTCCGGCTACCGAGCCGCAGGGATAGGTGCTGGAGCCACAGATAGAAACGTTTTCGAATTCCCCGAACTGGTAGAAACGCCGCTTCGCATTGTCGGAATATTGCCGATCGAAATAACTTTGCCCCTCGACGAGCATGGTGTGCTCAATGTTGCCGCCGGGAAAGCCGAAGGTCTGTTGCAGGTCCCGGGGTGTGAGCAGCCGGGACCAGACGCAGTCTTCGGGATTGGCGACATGGCGAAGTATGAACTCCTTCACCTCGGCTTCCACGTCCTGCAATTGTTCTCCGGTTTTTCCAAGTGCGAGATTCTTGAAGAACACCGCGATCTGGTCATAGGGTTCATTGAGGCCCATCTGACGCATGGCAGCGCCTTCGCAGTAGACCTGGAAAAAGCTCGGTACGAAGTCTTCCCCTTCCAACACCGCCAGGGTCGCCGCCTCAAAATCGGCTGTCGTATCCACAGCAAAGAAATAGCGAAACGCCGTGTCGGATTCCGGGGCTTGGTTGCCATGTTTCCACTGTATCGGATTGCGGAACATCAGATTGAGTTTGCCGGAAGTGCCGAGCACCCGTTCCTGGGCAGATTGTTCGATGAGCGCCGAATCGCCGCATAGACGGGCGGCGGTTTGGGGATCGGTAGCGAACACGACGTGGTCAGTGTCCAGCGCTTGCTCGCCGTTGGAATTTTCATAGCGAACGATCCCGCTCTTCGTATCCACTTCATGCACCGTGCAGGACAACTGAAGCGCAACGCCCAGTTCCTGATTGATGCAGCCGAGTTCACGCGTGATTTGCCAGATACCGCCACGCACGTAGCCGTAATAGCCGCCGAATACCGAGCCGGAGCTCATGATCGGAATGTTGAATGCGGAGTAGGGCTCGGATAGCGAAACAGGCCCGCTTTCCGAGACCTTCATTGCGGCGTGCAGCTTGGTCCGATCGGCGCTCAGGTAATGATCGAACAGCGCGCTCGCGCTCCCGGTAATCCACAGCGCGGTCAGGTCTGCTCCTAACACCGTAACTGCTTCGTCCACACTGGGCACTTGGCCCGCTCGATACCCCGCCTGCAGAAAGCGCACTACCCGGTCTTCATCGGCGCGTAAGGCCGCCAGATCCCCTTGTTCTCCGAATTTGTCGGCGAACTCCCGGGTTGCTTGCGACGCATCACTGTAGACCCGGGTGGGCTGCTCGATGCCGGGGAGGAACATCAGGTCCGGGTGCGTAACCGTCCAGCACTGCAAGCGATCCGCCAGACCAGTCTCTTGCCAGACAAAGTCCTGCATCAGTCCCAGCGTCGTAGCGCCGAGTGCGTAATCCTGCTGGATGCCATCTATCTCGGCCGTCTCCGACACACAGGCACCGCCAATTCGATCCTTGTGCTCAAGTAGAGTGACGTTAAGTCCGGCGCGGGCCAGATAATTGGCGGCAACCAGACCATTGATGCCCGCGCCGATGACGGCAATATTCTGCGGAGTCTTAGTCATCCGCCATAAGGTAGCACTCCATCCCTGCTCTTCAAAATGGTGCTAGTGATAGACTAAAGCAGCGACATTGAATGAGGCAGAAGCGATTTGTTACGCTCAGGACCTGGGCAGCGAGGAGGACATTCATGAACGTAATGAAAACCGCATTGCTTGTTGGAATGTTGGGGGTTTTGATCGCGTCCTGCACGTCTGGTGAGGGCGGAGGGGATCAGCAAGGTGCCGATCTGATTCTAAGCGGCGCAAAAATATTTACGTCAAATGCGCAACAACCCTGGGCGGAAGCTATCGCTGTTAATGATGGTCGATTCACCTACGTCGGTGATGCTGCAGGGGCCCTCGCGTATCAATCGGACAATACTCGTTTCATTAACCTTGAAGGGCAACTCGTGATTCCGGGGCTGGTCGATTCCCATGCCCATCCGGGCTACATCGACGTTGAACAATACGGAGAAATCTCAGAAACAAACGAAGAAGATATGTTGGCCGCCGTCAGAAAGTACGCCGATGAGCATCCAGACGATGAATGGCTGCGCCTGTGCTGCTGGCCGATTGGCCTCTATGGAAAGGGTAACCAGGGGCCAGACAAGCGCGTGCTGGATGCTGTCGTTCCGGATCGTCCGCTGTGGTTCGTCAGTGAGGCGTGGCATAGCGGCTGGCTGAACTCCAAAGCACTGGAGACTATTGGCTTAGATGATGATGGAGAAGCGACAGGATGGGTGAAAGAGGGTACCGGCTGGCAGCATTTTGCAGAGCAGTTTCCGATCGAAGGCGCTCATAAGATTTCGCACGAAGAAAATATGGTTACAGGGCTGCGACTACTCAGTGAAGCCGGTGTAACGACGCTCTATGACGCAGGCAATTTTGGATTTGAGGACCTGGTTTACAGTTTCATGGCCAAGTTGGAAAAAGAGGGGAAACTTCCCGTTCGTTACGAAGGTACGTATCAAATATTCACGGCCGAAAGATTGCATTCAGCCATCTCCGAAATGAAGCGCTACAGAGAAGAGTACGGCGGCGATCGTCTGCGATTCAACACCATCAAACTTTTTATGGATGGCATTGACCAAAACCGTTCAAGCGCGTTGCTGGAGCCCCACACGGATGACCCTGATTACGTCGGTGATACGACACTATCGGTTGAGGAGCTTCGTGACTTTCTGCTGCAACTCAGTAACGAAAATTTCGATATTCATATCCACACCATGGGCGATCTGGCCGTGAGACGAGTGCTGGATGCTGTTGAGAAAGCAAAAGCCATCGCCAAAAATGATTTTTACCCCAGGGTAACGATTGCTCACTTAGGGCTTATCGACTCGGTCGACTTGCCGCGGATAAAAGAACTGGGAGTCATTGCCAATTATACGCCGTGGTGGTTTACCGTGGTTCAAAATGATCACTTAAAAGCATGGCTTGGCGATGATCGTTACGCGAACATGTACAGTCCGAAAGCGCTTTTTGATTTAGGCATAGACGTTACATTTTCCAGCGACGAGTGGTGGGGCGGTGACCTTCTACCCACTTATCTAAACCCCTATTTCGGCATGCAGGTTGGACGTACTCGACAAGCCCCCAAAGAGTGGCGCGATGAAAATGACGATGCGATCAGGGCGCCAGCGGACGCGACTTTGAGCATAGAACAGTTGATCGCGGGTTATACGCAGAACGGCGCCTACCAACTGCGCATGGAAAATCAGATTGGTTCGATCGAGACAGGAAAACTTGCGGACCTGGTGATACTCAATGACAACTTGTTCGAAATCGATAGTGATGCGATTTGGAAGGTCAAACCAGCAGCGGTTCTGATGGAGGGTGAAGTTATTCAAGGCGCGTTACCATGAGAAATTCCTGCTGCTTAGATCGGTGAGCCATCGGGCATCACGGCGGGCGGGCTCAACTCGACCTCAGTCGGATTTTCCAGGAATCGTGCGATCGCGGCAATCGAAAATGCGATATTTGAAGAAAATGGATGTCCGCTGCTTGGTTGCACGCGTAGGGGCAACGTAGCGATCGCCCGAACCCTGGCGAACTTTCCCGGTAAAAAGACATTGAGAGCTTTGGTCATGTAGATGGAGTTTGGGTTACTGGCTCCCAATACGCTTTCCCTCTTGTCATATCTCTTCGGCAGACCCTAATCGAAGTCGCCAACACGAAGCAATCCCAGGAAGGCCAGCAAACTAAGATGGAATTGGTATATGACTATCTTACAGGCCCTCGTTTCCGTCATCGTGTTGAAGCAATCGTAGAAAAATTCTCGGATCAGCAAGCTGATCTGGATCAAGAGAAAAAATCAATGACCCGCCTATGGGCAATACGTGACGCTCAAATACAAGGTGTCATTGAATCGACCGTCGGAATGTATGGTGATTTACAGGGCATTGCGAGTCGTGCGCTTCAGGAAGATGAGTGAATAAGATAAACGCCATTAGTAATCCGGTTACAAATAATCGATAAAAGCTGTTCGTATAAAGGGATAAAGCTTCGCTTATCTATCATTTCACTCATACTATTTACCTTCTATCAAGAAATTGAAACTTATTCTTTAAGTTTGTTATTGCAGCATTGTTTTTGGAATAAAGTTATTTTTTACATCGCCCAAATTATGTGTTTGCAATACACGAGTAGCCAAATCTTCTAACTTAAATTTATTGGCTTTATTTAATACCGGTAGATAATTACTTGGTAATGATTCAATGCCATGTAGGGCACCTACAATAGAGCCAACCATAGTTGCAACCGTATCAGTATCATTACCGATATTTACTGCTGCTAAAATTGCCTCCTCAGGATCATTTCCGCAGCACGCCAGAATTCCAAACACCGCAGGCACGGCCTCACTAGCATGAAGTCCTGTACCTATGATATCTGCAAGTTCTGACACTGCTGATTCCCAGGAAGCGTGCTTTTGTCCAATTTGAACCGCTAATTCAATCCTTCTGGCAACACTTGGACCAGCCATCATCATTGCACCATGTTGCTCCGCATAGGAATAACCTTGATCTGCACCTTTAATTGCAGCTTCCATCACATCTTTTAGTGTAATTCCATCTGAAAGTGCAGCATTTACTGCAGTTGAAATGGCACATGCTCCCGATACTGAAATCACATTATTATGAGTAAAGTGCGCAATTTCATAGGTCGTAGCTATTAAATTATCTGGTGTTCTTAACGAAAGCATTGAAGCTGACCAGGCTTTCATTGCTGCGCCATTTGTAGCCGACGCATTGCCATTGTTTACCAGAACAACATCCTGTAATGGCTCGCTTGGTTCTACATTGCCCTGCAAAGAACCACGCGTATCATTAAAAATACGTTGCATCGCCGCACGGGTCGTTGGACCTGTAAAATTTAGATAGAAAGGGTAATCCATCCAGCGTTTAAAAGCTTTGCGCATTACGTCATCACTAACTTCACCATTTTGGTCTAAAGCGGCTTCTAAAATATACTTTCCCTGAGTAAAGTCGTCTGTACACATACCCGCGTCATTGCAGCGTCCAAAGGTGTCCTGTGGCGGTGCAATGAATGTTGTAACCCACCCATCAAAATCCGTTTTTATCTGCTCAATAGTTCTTAACTCCGTTGCCGCACCTAATGAATCGCCAGCAGCAGCTCCAACCAGACTACCTAAAACCTTACTATTTAATGTCGACATTTTGACTTTTTCCCACCATAAAATTATTTACTGTGCCTAAATCAGGCAATGCAGACATTGCCCCCTTTTTTCCTACAACCAATGCACCACATGCATTTGAAAACTCGATAGCTTCAATCAATTGGTCATCAGTCCACCTTTCCAATGGCATAAGTTTACTAATCAAAGCAGCAATAAATGCATCCCCAGCTCCTGTCATATCAACAACAGGAGCGTTATACCCTTCAATATGAAACTCAGATTGTTCGGTTAATAAAATTGCGCCTTTTTCTGCTAGCGTAATAATCTTAATCTTTGCAGGCCACTGCTTAACTTCATTGATCCCTTCTTCAATAGAATCTGTATTGGTGAGAAGTAATAACTCATCTTCAGACATCTTAGCTATATCAGATATCTTTAAGGCTTCCAGAGTTGTTGGAACTAACAACAACTCGTTGTCCCACATATCAACACGCATATTAGCATCAACACAAACGAGAGAGCCTGCCATTTTCGCCTGCTTTATCGCGTAAAAAGTAGCGTCTCTCGATGGACGCTGAGCTAATATGAATGCGCTAACGCAAAGCCAATCACCCCGTTCAAAGGCGGGAATATCTGAGTTTTCCAATTGAGAATCAGCGCTTGGTTTTACCATAAAGGTAAAATCTCTTTCACCCATATCATTAACTGAAATTATGATTAACCCTGTTTTGTTACGCTCACTAAAAGACACATGCTGTGTATTTACTTTTTCACGTTCGAGAATATCCGTTAAAAATGCAGCAAGAGGATCATTACCAAGTTTAGTAACTAAGACACTTCTAACACCCAATTTTGACAATGCCACTGCAATGTTAGCCCCTGTGCCTCCAGGAAATTTTAAGTACTTGTCTCCTTCTGGTATCAAGTCGACCGCAGCATCACCTATCACCCAGCATTGTGGCATATCGCGTCCTATTGACTTTTCGCGAATTTAAGGTCAGACGCGACCTCATCGTAGTACTCATTACTAATAAAGTATTTATGCATAATCAAACCGATTGCCAGGTGAAAGATTGCAGGAATAACTGTGACCAATAACGCAATTCCATTTAGCGTAAACTCTCTTTGTTCTACGTCAGCTTGGTAATTAAAGTAACTCAATAAATATCCTAATAAGCCACCCGCAATACCCATACCTAATTTTTGGCAAAATGATATGCCACCAAATGACAACCCTGAAACTCTTATACCTGTTTTTCTATGCCCATAATCAACAACTTCTGCAATTGATGACCAGAAAATTGGCATATATAGATCTGCAGAAAACCAAATCAAGAACGTAAATAGAAACGCTAGAACTATATCGTCTTGACCAACGGTGAAGTACATTGCAGTACAAAGTACAAAGGTCAGTATTTGGCTGTACCTAAACAGTTTGACTTTGCAATAAAACTTGGTAATCCAGGTACTCGCTATCATTGCTAAAATAGAGGCGGTAACACCAGTTGCTAAGAATGGTGAGATTAATGCATCTCCGCCATGTAAGTAGTATTTAGCGTAGTAAGCCCCCACAGAGCCTCTTATTACAATGCCGCACATCAATAAGACTAAAACAATACATAAGAGAAGCCACTGATCATTCCTCAATAACAATTTGGCCTGCTCTTTCAGTTTTGTTTTTTCAATGACAGGTTTTATTCGTTCTTTTGTAGTGAAAAAGCAAAACAGCAATAATACTGACCCAAGAATCCCCATTATGCCCATAGCAGGCTGATAACCATCGCGCATATTCCCATCGCCTAAATATAAAGCCAAAGCGGGAACAACTATGGTCACAAGGAATGCGGCTACTTTTACAAGAACAAAACGGTACCCGTTAGCGCTTAATCGTTCTGCCGGGTCATTTGTAATAACGCCAATTAATGAAATATATGGAATTGTTACAATAGTAAAGATTAAGGTAAGTAGGATATAACTAAAGTAAGCCCAAGCTAATTTATACGTATAAGCGACATCTGGAGTGATAAACGCAAGATAAACAGCGACACCGAAAGGTATGGCAAACCACAACATAAACGGTCTGTAGTGACCATGCTTACTATTACACTTATCTGTAATCATTCCCATTACTGGGTCTGAAATTGCATCGATCAAACGCACTACCATAAACATAATACCCATATCTACAGGATCTAATCCGTAAATATCGGTATAAAAATATGCAATGATGAGTTGCATTGTGATCATGACAATATTCACTGCCATATCACCTGCACCAAACCCTATTTTTTCTGTAATGCTGAGTTTCATCACACCCATAAAGATAGCCTTTTTAGGTTTTGGGGAATTGGATCTTTATTTAGAAATTGATTAGATATCGTCCACTTCTAACTGTAAAGGGTGCTGACAAATTAACTGCCGCTGATCGATAACCCTGTGATGAGTATATACAACCGTCACCGATTTCGTCCCAATATCATCGGTTATGCGGTTTGGCTCAACCATCGATTCAGCCTAAGCCATCGTGATGTCGAAGACCTGCTCGCAAAACGATGCATTAGTGTCAGCTACGAAATTATCAGACTCTGGTGTATTAAGTTTGGTGCTCTATACGCTCGCCGTTTTAAACGGCGACACCGTGGGTATGGCGATACGTTCTACATCGATGAATTCTTTGCCGATATAATCGCAGTTGTAATCTAGATTTCTACGGATGCGGGAATTTTGCGTGTTTGAGTCGTGATGAGTTATGCATTACGGATGAAGTGCTTCAGTCACCCCATCAGGATTAACGTAGTTAGCCTTACTATTTGGCAGGGGGTTGGTCCTACCCCCTTAACCGCTTGCTTCGCTCGCACGATCTAACCTTATTCGTTATCTTCGTTCAGTGTTACTCAGTTCTGCGCCGAGCAATACTGTTCAATAAAGTCTTTGTGATCAGGCAGCTTGGCAAGATTTTGATTTACAGAACCACTCAGCTTTTCAAGCTCTAGCTTTAGTGCCGCCGGTGGCAATATACGACTTGCACCGTGACAATGTTCCGGAAACAAACCTTGCCCAAACATCACCTGAATCCAAGAGTGCGCGCGAAACAAATTCGCCAAATCCGACCACACATAGCCGTTTTCCCTAAAGAGCTCTATGCGGTGAGCGAGGCTGTCCGGGATATCCATGGTGCGATAAAAATTCCAGAATTCACTATCATCGCGTTGCGTTTGCTTGTAGTGCAGGATGATAAAATCGCGCACCGCCTCCCATTCAGTCTGGGTTTCACGATTAAACTGTTCGGCCAGCGGCGCCATTGCGCCCGAAAACGGGAAGAGCCTCATCAGGCGTACCAGCGCAGTGTCAATCAAGTGGATGCTGGTCGATTCAAGTGGCTCGACAAAGCCGCTTGATAAACCTATGGCAACACAGTTTTTGTGCCACGCATCTATTCGACGACCGGTTTTAAATTTCAAGGAGAGAGGCTCAGTGATGGTCTCTCCGGTGATATTGCCGAGCAAAGTGGCACGAGCATCGTCGTCGGAACAAAACCGGCTGCTGTAAACAAGGCCATTGCCGGTACGGGTTTGCAGGGGGATTCGCCACTGCCACCCGGAGGAATGTGCGATGGCACGTGTATACGGGGGAGGTGGCTCGGTACTCGTCGTCTGTACTGCGAGAGCGCGGTCGGCGGCTAGCCAATGACTCCAGTCCTCGAAATCAACATCCAATGCACCGCCGAGCAGCAGGCCTTTAAAGCCGGTGCAATCAATAAAGAAATCACCGGCGACCTGTCTGTCTTGCTCTAACTCCAGCGATTGGATATTACCCGTCACCGAATCAACGGTAATCTCGCTAATCTTGCCTTCGACTCGCCGGACGCCGAGGGATTCGCTTTTTTGCCGCAGAAATCCGGCGTAGGCCGTTGCGTCCAGGTGAAAGGCGTAAGTCAGTGGCGTCTCACCTACTGTTTTCGCGAATTTGCCGGCCTTCGCCGCCTTCAATTCGAGGCAATAGTTCTCCAGGCTGCCGCCAAAGCCATTGGCATGCGCTTCCAACCAATACTGGTGGAATTCCACCAGCCAGTTACTTTGCCCAATTTCACCGAACGTGTGAGCATAGCTTTCGCCCTGTGCACCCCAGTTGTCAAAGACAATGCCGAGCTTGAAGGTTGCCTGGGTTGCGCGCATAAACTCACGTTCGTCGATGCCAAAAAACGCGTGAAATTTGTGCATGGTGGGAACGGTCGCCTCGCCCACACCCACGGTTCCGATCTGGTCGGACTCGACCAGGGTGATTTCGAGCAAGTTACCCAGCCGCTTGGCCAGGCTGTAAGCTGTCAACCAACCAGCCGTTCCGCCACCGGCAACGACTACGCGAATTTTCTCCTCCATCAATGGTTCTCCAGAGAGTCAACGATTCAGGTCATGCTGCAAATGCGCGCAACCTGCGCGCCGTCAATTCATCCATGTTCGCCAAAGGTCCGAAACACTCTTCGGGCAAATGCGCTGTAACGTTTTTGGCGGAACCAGCCTGATGGTTGGTCGTGGTTCAATCATAGGCGCCTTCGCCGGCGTATTGATATTAGTCGGCTGTCGCACTCTCTTCCTTCCCAAGTTGAATGGCCTTGTAGCCTCCCTGCGCTCGGAAATAGAATATTAATAGCAAGAATCCAAGCGCCATGATCAGTGGAACCAGAGCAGTCCACCTGAAAGCACTTTGTCCTCCGCGGATTGAGGCCTCCACAAGAATCGCACGTTCTTCGGTTTCAGTAGCGGATAATTCGGCCGGGTTTCTATCAAGAAGTGCACCTACTTTTGCGCCGTCCAGGCCAGCGATTTCACGAAACAAGAGAAACCCTTGCTTACTATCAGAGACATATTCTTGATGAACAGCCGGATGCTCTTCTTGTAGAAATTCAGCTGCAAAATGGTCTTGCTTATAGCCAATCCCAGGTCCACCAAGAAGCCCGGCTGAGAGCATACCGATTCCGCCAATGGCACCGAGAGTAAGCGCGCCGCCTCTCGGGAAACGCTCAGATACGACAGCGAGCATTGTTGGCCAGAAGAAGGTTTTTCCAATGCCGTATATTGTGCCAGCCAAAATTATTGCCACACCCGTAGCAACGGAACCCAGCATGAATAGGCCAATTGTCGCCAATACGGCACTGGCGAATAGCAGCCCCATGGGATTGATACGGTGAACGATTGGACCGGCGAAGAATCTCAACACAAACATAATTGCTGAAGTATAAATGAACAGGAGGAATGCATCACCAGCGATGAGGTTTTGCATGATGTTGATTATCCAACTGTCTGTACCCAGTTCTACGTAGCCGACACAGGCCATGAGAAATAGGAGAAACAGTAAAACTGGTGCGGCAAATTCCTTCAACATATTCATATACGTGACGCCGGCTGCGCGTGCCTCAGAGAGAGGGAATTTCTGTCCGAATAGCATGTAGCCGTACACGAATGTTGGAATAAGGAATAAGCCGACCAAAATTTCCCAGCTAACCTGAAAAAATTTCGCATCTGAACTGGCAAAAAAGTAAGCGATCAAGCCGCCAAGGATAAGCCCCCCTGGCCAACCGGCATGAAGAATATTCAAATAGTGTGTTTTTTCTTCTGGATAAAGTGTCGCCGTCAAGGGATTGATAATGGCCTCACAGGTACCCCAAGCAATGGCAAACATAAACATACCAACGTACAACATCCAATACGCGGCTTCATTGCCAGCAGCACCATCACCGTATACAGGTGTTGCGGCAATCGTAACTACCGCTGAAAGTATATGCAGAACAAAAGCTAACCACATCAATTTTGCATAGCCGATTTTCTCGGCTACGGCACTCGCAATTAATATGACCACCCCAAAGCCTACAAAACCGCCGCCTGTAATGGCCCCAAGCTCACTCTTGGTGAACCCAAATTGTGTGGCCCAGTCACCAAGAATGCTGGCGCGCAATCCGAAAAACAATCCGGCAACAATTAAGGTCATGAAACTGGCGACGAATAACCGCTTTCTATTGTCGACCATGGCAATTTTCTCCTTGGGTAGGTGGATGCTGTGAAAAGAAAATATGTCTACAATTGTAATTCATAAAGGACAAGTGATTTTTTAACTTCCGCAGCAGATCTTGTTTTATTAAACCCTGCCTCAGGTAACGACTTGATCGCTCGTGCAGGGTATTTGCTGTTAGTGACAATTAGCACTTATAGAGTGTCGGCAATGTTCGATACTTTTTTACTAAAATCAAGCATCATCTCTCTTGATTTGGCTTCATCATAAGTTAATAGTACTTTGTCTTTGACGATAACTTCACCGTTCACGATGACCGTATCAACATTGGATGCATTAGCAGAGTATACCAATGCAGAATACGGGCTATACATTGGCACCATATTGGCTGATTTCACTTCAATAATCGCGATATCTGCTAACTTACCTTTCTCTAATGAGCCAAGTTCATCTTCACGATGAATCGCTCTCGCACCACCCATGGTTGCCATTTCTACGACTTTAACGGGTGGCATTACAGATCTATCTTTGTTGGCTAACTTATGAAGCTTTGCAACGTAGCCCATTTGACCGATAATATCTAATGTGTTGCCACTCATTGGGCCATCTGTACCAAGCCCGACTCTTAGCCCTTGATCATGCATCTTCAAAGCAGGCGAAACCCCTTTTGCCGATTTAATGTTTGCAACCATATTATGGGCAACCCCAATATCCCTTGCTTTCATTAATGCGATATCGCTGTCTGTAACGAAAATAGCGTGAGCGGCAATAAAGCGTTCGTTAAGAATACCGATAGAATCGAGGTACTCAATAGGTGTCATACCATAATTATCTTTAAATTCATTGAACTCTTTTTCTGTTTCTGCAACGTGCATTGATACTGGCAGGTTGTATTTTTCAGAAAGAATTTTAATTTTTTCTAAATCTTCTGTATTGACGGTATGTGGAGCATGAGGTCCAAACCCTGGCGTGATCAACTCATCATCTTTATATTTTTCGATAAACTCGATGGCTAAATCAATTTTGGCCTGAGCATCTTTACCATCTGCTGTGGGGTATTTGATAATATTTTGGGTCATTATCCCTCTTAAGCCAATTTCTTTAACCGCTTCAGCTGCACTCTCTTCATAAAGGTACATATCGACCATGGTCGTTACGCCAGATTTCGCCATTTCAATGCTGCCGTGTAGAGCACCAAGATATGACATCTCTTTAGAGACCATTTTATTTTCTAACGGAAAGATATAGCGTTGAAGACGATCTGGCACATCATCCGCTAAGCTCCTAAATACAGCCATTGATGCATGCGTATGGGTATTGATCATACCGGGCATGACTATGCCTCCTTCAGCATCGATAATGTTTTTAGATGAGTAGGCCGCTAATAAATCGTTTGAGCCGACCTCAATAATTTTCTTATCTTTGATAATAACGACACCCGCTTGAATGACTTCTTTGTCTTCATTCATCGTTAATACAGTGCCATTTTTAATAATCATATCGGCTGGCATGGTATTAACAGAGTTATCCGGTGCACTACATCCCCATATCGAAAGCAGAGATAATATTAAAATTGATTTATTCACAATTTGCTTTTGTTTACCTTTTCACGTTTCCAAATTTCAATAACAATACACTAATAAATTGGTGGGTTTTATTGTTTGAATCTTAATGTTGTGTGGCATTAGACATTAGTGATTCTTTTTGAAAAAAATTAAGTGGTTAAAAACTTTTTAAACGTTGAGTAATGAGGGTAGGGGATACGAAAATCTATCGCGTCGTTGAGCCCCGGAGAATGAAAAACGGCCGTTGGGTCCTGGCGCGGAGGCCAAATAGGCGGGCGCTGTGTGTAGATCATGTCATCGCGGAATGAATTGTCGGCTGCGCCGGCGGCTTAGCCTTGTAGTTCGGTTGACGGTCGGCGACGCTTAGATTGCCTGGCCGAACGCGATCCACCAATTTATGCTATTAATTCAGGCGTACCCGGACCGCACCGGGTATGGCTGATGTTTTGCTGCATGCGATCGACAATGACCGGGAGAGAAAATCAATGACACAAAGATTACTTGACGCCTGCAAGCCTGTCGTCCTCGCGCTCTTGAGCCTCCTTCTTTGCATGCCTGCAACAGCGCAGTCGAATCTATCAGGCGACTGGGACGTGGTCGTCATCGGTGGCGGCCTGATGGGCAGCAGCACCGCGTGGCAGTTGGCGCGCAGGGGTCAACGCGTACTCTTGCTGGAAAAACAGGATGCAGTTTACACACAAGGATCCAGCTTTGGAGAAGCCAGAATCTCGCGAAGTCTCGGACCGCCCGGTGACATCTGGTCGTACATGCATAATCGAACGGTCAAGGAAGCGCTGGAGCTCGTCGCATTCTTAAACGATCACGGCGAATCGGTCGACATGAGCGCCATCTACGCGACGTCACCCGTGAATTACGTGCGTCACATGAATCGCCTCGAAAGTTTTGCCTATTTACAGCAGCAGTCGGACCGCTACGAACTGGCGACGACGCCGGAACAAGCGCTCGCTCTATTCGGTCTCACGATGCCTGATGACGCCGTCATGGTGAGGGAATACAAAGAATACTCCGGAACGATCAATCCCGCTGGCGTCATCGGTCTCTTGCATCGCGGTACGACGTTTTTTGGGGGCCGAATTGCCTACAACCAACGGGTGACGCGATTGACGCGAGCAGGTGATGGATTCGAACTCGAGGTCGCCGAAGGCGCCACCGGTCGGACGGAAAAGCTAAAAGTCGGAAAGATCGTGAGCGCAGCCGGTCCGTACACGGGCGGACTCCTGGCAGACGTCGCGCCTGAATTCGAACAACTGATTACTCCGAAGCGGGTTTACCTCGCCTTCTTCGAGGTGACGCCAGAGTTCTGGAACGAGCTCTCACCACCCGAACAGCTCGGCCTCAGGAATCTTTTTCCCGCCATCAACAGCACGGTGCCAACGCGCGGTGCAAGTTCGTTCTCCATGATTGAGCGATACAGTGAACAGGGAGCACCTGTCATCAAGATCGGTGGACACTTTCAGCGGACGGACATTGACGACCTCGACTCCGTCTGGCGGGACTCGCTGAGTGACAGCGAAGTTGCCTGGGCCCGCGAAAGCCTGCTTCGACACCTCTCGCTCCTTGGAATTGGTCTGACGGATAAACATCTTCGACTCGAATCCGGTTACTCGTGCGTCTACTCAATCACAGCTAGCGAAGTGCCGTATGTGACTCACACGCCAAAACCAGACGGCAGCGCGGATCCCAATCTGGTCGTCGTCGGCGGGCTCTCGGGAGTCGGGGCCAAGGGTTCCATGGCGTACGGCGCCATCGCGGCGGACCTGATGCTCGGTCAGTCGGAAACGGACCCTACCTATCTCGCTGCGCGGGAGGCGTTTGGCTTCGAGCGCATGCGCCGCGATGCACTGGCGCTCGCTCCCTGAAAAGGACGACACGGCGTGCACTGTCCTGGGCTTTTGCTTGTTATCCACGCCAGTGGTTGGCTGAATTAAACACGAAAACCTATCGCGAAGAACCAGCATGAATAAAATAGATAACATAAAAGATTGCTTACTGATAATTGATGTGCAAAACGACTTTTGTGCGGGTGGTGCACTGGAAGTGCCTGCCGGTGACGAGGTAGTAGGTGTTATTAACCAACTTGGAACACAGTTTGAGCACAAAATATTAACCCAGGACTGGCATCCCGCCGGACATGAATCGTTTGCGTCTTCGCATGCCGAAAAATCGCCGTATGACATGGTCGAGCTAGCGTACGGTGATCAGGTGTTGTGGCCCGATCATTGTATACAAGGTTCGAACGGCGCCGCCTTTCATGCGACGCTTGAAGTCGATAGTGCCGAACTTGTGATTCGCAAAGGATTCCGGCCGCATATTGATTCTTATTCGGCCTTTTTTGAAAACGATAAAACAACGCCCACAGGTTTAACCGGTTATCTGAAAACCCGTGGTTTTGAAACACTCTACATGACAGGCCTTGCGACCGACTTTTGCGTTGCGTTTTCCGCGCTGGACGCCAAAAGCGAAGGCTTTGACGTTGTGCTAATAGAAGATGCCTGCCGTGCAATCGATTTGAATAACTCGTTAGCCGATATGAATTCAGAAATGCTGGATGCCGGTGTTGTGTTTAAACAATCCAACGAGATTGGTGTTTAGGGAATATGGAGACGACAAAAGAAGCCATAAAAACAATGAAGCTCTATCATCAGGTAGAGCGAGTATTCAATGAATTGGAAGCGTTAGGGATTAAAGACAATGATCCGATAAAAGTCGAACAGTTAACGCCGTTTGATCAATATCATTACCTTGGTACGGATGCTGTTGACGAAAGTGTGCACGAGATCGGTTTAAAAAAAGATATGCGTGTGCTTGAAGTGGGTGCGGGTATAGGCGGGCCATCGCGGCATCTTGCGAACAGTGTCGGCTGCCATATGACAGCGATGGAATTGCAAGATGATCTGAACAAAACCGCGTCTGCTCTGACCAAAAGATGTGGTTTGTCAGATAAAGTTGATCACGTTTGCGGCGATATTTTAGAAGGAGCGCCTAACGGTGAGCAGTTCGATGCGCTGGTTAGCTGGCTTACGTTTTTACACATCCCAGATCGAAATAGGCTTTATAAAGAATGCTACAAAGCGCTGAAACCGGGTGCTGGTATTTATGTTGAAGATTATTTCGCTAGCGCGCCGTTGACCGAATCAGAGCAAAAAGACTTAGCCGTACACGTTTACTGCGAACGTGTGCCGAGTATGGATGACTATCAAATCGAGTTAACTGACACCGGGTTTGAGAATATCCGACTTGTTGATATGAGTAAGACGTGGACAGAGTTTGTAGTAGACAGGTTGCAAAAATTTGAAGCGGCCCACGAAAGAAATTTGAACCTGCACGGCGTGGAAATTGTTGAAGGCTTGACCGAGTTTTACACCACGGTTGTCAATCTGTTTAAAGTGGGTAATCTTGGCGGGATAAAATTTGCCGCAAACAAACCAAGCTAAAAAAGCTTTAAGTTGCACTTGTAATCATAAACAGATTGCGAAGGACTGTTTTTTCAGCGTCTGTATATTCGGGAGGTATGAGGGGTGTTCGAATTGCATTGCTACGTGCTCGACCATGTTAATTAAAACCTGATGAGGAGTGTTGTCAGGTTGCACACGACAGGACCCTGCATGAAAAGGCAGTAGACATTCTTCGCTTCGGTAAACTGACTAATAATTCCTGCACAGAAGAGATTAATTCAGTGACCGTAGACCTGGATTAGCCCTAAATCTTCTGTTTCTGTCCCGTTCTGGGTGCCTGATTCACGAGGCGATTGAAGCAGGTTTTCAGTCCTGGTGAGATGGGCACCTCCTCAGTTGATCTCAACTTGAGTGGCCACGGGTGCAGTTGTAATTTTTTTGTATTTGTTCAGCTTTTTTCGAAAATCTGCCAGGACCGATTCAACTACTCGAAAGCCTTTCCGCCAGTTGCAGCCCACCACACCGCGCCCAGAATATGTTGTCTATACCAGGAATTTTCGTAAATTCCTTCTGGATGTCCCAAGCCTGTATGAAAAGATCTTCCACCTTCAAAATCTTCCTGATACCAGGCTATCGGATGGTAGTCTGGCATCTTCCCACCGGTATAGGTGGTTTCATCTATAGTCAAAGCAACTTCAATATTGTCAGATAGTTCTAAATAGTTGTACCACTCTTCGGTAACTACCCATTTATTTGGTATATGAGAGGTTGATGGATGATTCGGTTTTTCATTATTAACAATCGCCGTCGAAATGCCTGGATTTGGATGACGGTTCCACACGCCACCAACCAGTTTTACATACCATGGCCATTCCATCATTGTGAAAGAGGCTGAGTGTATCGCTACAAAACTTCCTCCCTGATGTATGTATTCTTGTAGTGCCTTTCTTTGATTATCATCTAGAATGTCTCCGGATGTATTCATAAATACAATTACATTCATATTATTCAGTTGTTCTTGATTGTCAAAGAAGTCAGATTGTTCAGTCCAGGTGAGACCAAAGTGATTATCCTGGCTTAACTCTTTGAACATCTGCACCCCACTCGGAACTGAAAGGTGCTGATAGTCCAGAGATTTCGTAAACAAAAGAACCTGGAACTGTTCCTGATTCTGCTGCAAGCGTTGTGCAAACGAATTGGAACTGACTAATAGAAATAATCCAGCCAGAGCAACTGTTATTTTTTTAGACATGACTTTTACGACCAATGTTTTTTGAATCATCATAATATTTTATTTTTTCGCAACTTTAGTAGGAGTCAGTTTATTATCCGATGAACGTGTTCCAAGTTTGCCGGCGTTGCCATTTCCCCAACAGTAAACGTCATCAACTGAAATTCCACATGCATGATCAACACCAATAGTTAATTCGGCAAAATCAAAGCTAGCTGATACAGCTGCAGGTTCGACTTGCATTGTCGTTGTACCATCGCCCAATTGCCCTGATCCATTTCTTCCCCAACAATACGCCTTACCATCAGTTGCAATTCCACAGGTCTGGAAGAGTCCAGTAGTAATTAGAGCAAAAGATATATCCCCTTTTACTTCTCTTGGTGTCATCAAGTTTTCAATAACGCCTAAACCATCCCCAGAACCAATACCTAATTTTCCATATCGGCCGCGTCCCCAACAGACAGCTTTATCCGCCGTACTAATAGCACAAACATGATCAAGGCCAACGCTTATAGAGTCTGGCTCAAAGTTAAACTCACCTGCCACAAGCCCTGGAACGAGCTTGCCGGCACGATCGTCTTCTCCCTGTCCTAACATACTGCCAAAATCACTTGCTCCCCAGCAATAGGCGTCCCCATTTGTTGCTATGCCACATGTGGTTGCTGATCCGGCATTTATTGAGCCAAAAGTTAGTCCGCCGGAAACAGGTACAGGTACCAGCGAGCTCTCCATTGAATTATTTCCAAGAATTCCATCTTCGTTTCTTCCCCAGCAGAAAGCGTCCCCATCGGTCGTTATTCCACAAGTATGAGCGAACCCAGAATTGACTGATTCAAAAGACAAGCCACCGGATACAGCAACTGGAATCATGCTGTTTTCAGAAGAACCATTTCCGAGTCTTCCATATCTACCTCGTCCCCAACAATAAGCGTCATTGTCATCCGTAACACCACAGGTATGATCCCAATCAACACTAATTGACTTAAATCGAAGATCTCCAGAAACGGCAACCAGAGTCATACTAGGCTTAGTAGAACCATTTCCCAACTGACCTACTGAGTTATCTCCCCAACAATAAGCCTTTCCATTTGATTTGAGAATGCATGTGTGGTCCTCACCGGCGCTCAAAGTTTCTGAATAAGCGGGTAAAGAAACGATGACTAGTGCCAAAAATAGGTAACTTTTGCTAAGTGTAGTGTTCATCATGGTAAGTTTCTATCTTTTGATTTTAGGTTATTGAGACTTTCATGTGATTTTCATCAATCCTAATGTAACGATATCATATCTGTGACGTGGCCGAGGAATTCCATGGTCGCGAATAACCTGTTTTGGCTGCTTATCGTCGGATTGGTGGGTCTTAATGTCGCAGGATGGTGGCTGTCACACCGTCGCCCTCCGACCGTGTATTCGTAAGGACAACAATGACGAACCACAAGAAACCACGACTGCGCTTTTTTGAAGAGTCCCCCGGGCAGCGCCATATTGTCGCACCGGATCGTTACCTTTACGGTCAAGGCGAACCGCGCTACCGACTGGCGATTATTGGCACGGGCACGATCGGTCAGGAGCACATGCGGGTCGCCCGTTTGCTTGGGTGTGCCACCGTGCACGGCGTATACGATCAGAATGATCGAAGCGCAACAGTAGCAATCGAAGAATTTGTCAGGCAAGGCGGTGACGAGCCTGTACGTTACAAGGATTTGACCGCAGCGTGTAACGATGCGGACGTTGACGCGTTGATGATCTGCACGCCGAACCATACGCACATCCAGGTATTCGATGTGGCTGCCAAATCGGGGAAGCCGATATTCCTGGAAAAGCCGATGGCGACGACCGTTACCGATGCGCGCCGTATTGTTGAGCTCGCTCGGAATTATCCGGCGTTTGTCCAGGTTGGCCTGCAGTACCGCTACAAGGCGCCGTACGTTGAAGCGCAACACGAGGTGCGGGAGCGCCGTTCAATTGGCGACGTCAAGACCATCAGCATGAGTGAGTACCGACCACCGTTTCTTGACAAAGTCGACCAATGGAACAAGTTTGCCGAGTTCACCGGTGGCACGCTGGTTGAAAAGTGCTGCCATTATTTTGACTTGATGAATCTGTTTGCTGATTCAACACCCGCGCGCGTTTTTGCAAGTGCCGGACAGGCGGTGAACTTTGTGGATTTTGAACGCGACGGCAAGGTATCCGATATCGACGATCACGCGTTTGTTTTCATCGATTATGAAAATGGCGTGCGCGCCGATTTTACGCTCAACATGTTCAGCCCGCATTTCGTCGAGGACCTGGTTATATGCGGCGACCGTGGCCGCCTCGTCGCTAGCGAGCGGTTCGATTTTCTGCAAGATGACACGGCGCGCTCCTCGGTGGCCATCGAACGGGGAGAAGAGGGTGCCTCGCGAGTGATGGACGTCGGTTACGCGAGGACAATCGAACAAAGCGGCCATCACGGCGCAACGTTTTTCGAGCACATGGCATTCGTAGACCAGCTGGACGGCAAGACCTCAGACGCGGCAACGCTGTTACAGGGACTGTGGTCGATCGTGGTCGCGGCGGCAGCGCAGGAATCCGTTACCACCGGACAGCCGGTCGTTATAGACACGTTTATCGAACAAAATGACTTGCTACACGCACTTGAATCATAAGCAAAAGGGAAAGCTCGATGACCACTATCGCCGTCGCAAATAAAGCGATGCCTGCTGTCGGCCTTGGCCTCTGGAAAATAGAGCGCGAGGCTACGGCGCGTACCGTGCAGGATGCTATTTCGATTGGCTACCGTCATATTGACAGCGCCTGCGACTACGGTAATGAGGCGGAAGCCGGGGAAGGAATCAAGGCAGCGATCTCTGGTGGCCATTGCAGCCGCGAAGACCTGTGGGTCAACTCCAAGCTATGGAATACTTATCATCGCCCTGAACAGGTACGCCCGGCTTGTGAACGTACGCTGTCGGACCTGGGCCTCGATTACCTCGACCTGTATTTAATTCACTTTCCCATCGCGCTTCGCTACGTGGATTTTGAGGACCGGTACCCGCCGGGCTGGATTTACGACCCGAATGCCGCGAAGCCTTCGATGGAAGTTGATGCCGTCCCGCTGCATGAGACATGGGCTGCGATGGAAGAGCTGGTCGAAGCGGGACTTGTGAAGCACATCGGTGTCTGCAATTTCACATCGGGTTTGCTGATTGATTTGATGGCGTACTCCAAGATCAAACCGGCGATGCTGCAGATCGAGTCGCATCCGTTCCTGACGCAGGAACCACTGCTGCGGCTTGCTGCCGATTTCGGCGTGGCAGTGACCGCGTTCTCACCATTGGGCGCACTGTCGTACGTAACGCTCGACATGGCGACAGAGGCCGACACGGTGCTAATCGCACCGCCGGTCGTTGCCGCCGCCAAACGTGTGCAACGGACGCCGGCGCAGGTCGTATTGCGCTGGGGCGTGCAACGTGGCACGGCGATCATTCCGAAGACCACCCGCCCTGAACGCCTGCGCGAAAACATGGCGTTGTTCGATTTCGAATTAAGCAACGAAGAAATGGCGGCGATATCGAACCTGAACCAGGATCGTCGATTCAATGATCCCGGTGTCTTTTGCGAACAGGCGTTCGGCACGTTTTACCCGATTTACGATTGAGAGACGATGACTGACCTCGATACCGCACTGCTGACCGTTGACGATCAGCAAGCCCATCCCGACCCTTTTCCGCTCGTTGTTGGACTGCGCACGGCCGCTGCGACGATGTCTGATGTCGTCACCTGGATCGCTACGGAACGTCGCCGTCTGATCGAGCGCTTGTCATTGCACGGCGCCGTCCTGTTCCGGGGGTTCCCGGTACACGACGCAAACGAGTTTGATGCTTTTATTCGCGCTTTCGCCCTCGAGAGCTTCACCTACGAGGAATCGTTGTCGAACGCCGTCCGCGTCAACTGCACCGAACTCGTGTTTACGGCGAATGAGGCGCCCCCTGACGTCTCTATTTATCTCCATCATGAAATGGCGCAAACGCCACTGTTTCCGTCACGGTTGTTTTTCTTTTGTGAGAAAGCACCGCGTGTCGATGGACAAACACCGATCTGCCGGTCCGACGTGCTGCTCGAGCGACTGGCAAAACGCGACCCGGAGTTTGTCGAGGCCTGCTCACGCCTTGGAGTACGCTATTCGAATGTGATGCCGGCGCAGGACGATCCTGAGTCCGGCCAGGGTCGCAGCTGGCGCTCGACGCTGGGAGTCGACCGCAAGGTGCAAGCCGAAGAAAGGCTTGGGAATCTTAGCTATCGATTCGAATGGCTGGAGAACGATGCGCTGCGAACGACCACCGCCGTTTTACCGGCTATACGCACGCTGGTTGATGGCCGGCGCGTATTCTTCAACCAGCTGATCGCGGCTTTTCGAGGCTGGAAAGATGTGCGAAACGCTGCGCGGAAGTCAATCTGCTTTGGCGACGAGTCTGACATTTCGCCGGACAGTATGCAGATTGCGATTGAATTGGCCGATGAGCTGTCATTCGACATCGCGTGGCAGCCCGGCGATGTGACGCTCATCGACAACTTTCTCGTCATGCACGGACGGCGGCCCTTTGCCGGCGAGCGCCGCGTACTGGCATCGCTGGTTGCCGACGATGGAACACGGCTCGCCGCGTAATTATCGAGACCACCTTTTTCCGCCAGCTCCGCACGGACAAACGCCTGCTGTCTTATCGTTGTTAAGGCCTTGCACAATAAGCGGAGCGATACTCGTCTGCGGGAATCTCCCTGGTATTCACACCGTGACGATGCACAACGACCATGTAACCGCCTTCCTCCTCGCAGGCGCGGCGTTTTAACTCGTATGCCTCTTTCGCCATCACGCGACGATTGTCGCGCTCGTAGCGTTGTTCTTCCGTAAGCGTCGAAGAACACGCGCAACGCACCAGCAGGAATGGAGTTAATCTCATTTCGTCGCACTCATCGACGATGTCGCTTGTGCAACACCGGATTGTCTGATAGAGAAATGCAATGACAACGTTCGATCACATCCCGATCATTGACGTGAGCGACATCGACCAGGTCGATGGCACCGGTATCGATTCGATCGCCCAACAGCTTCGTGATGTCTACGGAAACGTCGGTTTCGCTTACCTTGTCAATCACGGGATCGATCGCGCCATGATCGACGCACTGTTTCGGGCGTCAGCCGAGTTTCACGCATTACCGCCGGCGGCGAAGATGGCGATCGAGTTGAACGAGCTGCACCGCGGTTTCATCCCGATCAATACCTCTACCAACAAGAACTCCAGATTTGCCGTCGTCACGAAACCGAATCAGAGCGAGTCGTTCATCATGATGCGGGAGGATGGCGCCGACGATGTTGCGGTGCGTTCAGGTCACTTTCTGGCGGGGCCCAACCAGTGGCCGAACGAATTGCCCGGGTTTCGCGAAACCGTGGTCGCCTACCACGACGCACTTGTCGGGCTGGGGCATAAGCTGTGCCGCGCCGTCGCGCTTGCATTGGAGACCGACGCGGACGCATTGGGGGCTGTATTCGCTCCGCCCACGACGTTTCTGCGCCTGCTGCGCTATCCACCGCAACTCCCTGACCCCACAGGCGCTCTCTACGGTTCGGCCCCGCACACCGATTTTGGCTGCATCACGATACTGGCTCAGGACGACATTGGTGGCTTGCAGGTCAGGAACACCGAAGGTGAGTGGATCGACGCGCCGTGTATTCCAGGATCTTTCATGATGAACGTCGGCGACATGCTGCATCGCTGGAGCAACGGTCGATTGCTGTCGACACCGCACCGTGTGATCAACCGTTCCGGCAGAGAGCGCTACTCTTGCCCCTTCTTCTTCGACCCGACGGTGACGGTCGAAGTCGAGCCGCTCGAAAGCTGTATTACGCCCGACAATCCCAGACAGTTCGACGGCATCGTCTACGGCGACTTTCTGCGTGCGGAGCTGAGTGCTGGCTACGACAGACACGTGCGTGGGCCTTCGGTAGTCGATTAGCGCTCGCCTTGTCGCGGCGCAGGATGAGCGCCCGGCGCAATCCGCACGGGAAACGTTGCATAAGCAACAATCCAATTCATAACCTATTAATTTTAAATAGTAATTACTTGTTTCCTACGTATAAGCATTTGTTGCCCACGTACCACTCCATAGAATTATTTGCAGACTGTATACAAGCTACGATAGAGTGATGAAATCGTTTTCAATTCGAGCAAATTTTATAAACACTCTTTGCGGTGATGCCGAAGGGCACGAAGCGCGAAGACAATGAGCCAACTAACTCAAGAAGATCGGGGGATTTTCACTATGGCTATTACGACAGCAAAGGCTACTGCAGTATCGACCGCTATCGCCATCGCATTGGGCACCGCGCCGCAAATATTGGCACAGGAAATCGAGGAGGTCGTGGTCACGGGTATTCGCGGTAGTTTGGCGGCGGCCCTGGATTTAAAACGTCAGTCTTCAGGCGTAATGGACGCCATTTCCGCGGAAGATATCGGTAAATTCCCCGATACCAATTTGGCGGAATCGCTGCAGCGCATTACCGGTGTGTCTGTCAACCGCGTCGAGGGCGAGGGCTCCGAGGTTACGATTCGCGGCTTCGGCGGCCAATTTAACCTGGTGACCCTGAACGGCCGCCAGATGCCCGCAGCCGATAACGGTGTCAATTTCTTTGGCATCAACGCCACCAGGCCTGGCGGCAATTCGCGCTCCTTCGACTTCTCTAACCTGGCGTCCGAGGCAGTAACGGGCTTGCAGGTGTACAAAACGGGCAGGGCCGGAGCCCCGTCCGGCGGCATTGGCGGCACGATCAATGTTCAAACCGCCAAGCCTCTGGATGTTGGTCACCAGCTCGCCATGAGCGCCAAAATGGTTGACGACGCCGGTGGCAGCAGCATTACGCCGGAGCTTAGCGGTCTGGGCAGCTGGGTGAATGACGCAGGTACCTTCGGCGTGAGCGCCTCCGCTTCCTACCAGGAGCGCGACTACACGAATCGCACGGCGCTTGGTGGAGGCTTCTTCGTCTGGCAGACGCCTTTCGATCCGAGCATTCCGGCCTTCGCGGGCGCCAAAATCGTCAATCAACCGAGCCCCGATCAACTGGCTGGTTTCATACCAAATGCCTCTATGACGTACACCGAGGGTCAGCGCGAGCGCACGAACGCTACGATAACCATGCAGTTTGCACCTAACGATGACATGACCGTTACCGTGGACGCGATGATGGCGCGGAATGATCAGTTCCAAAAGGGTGTGGGTGATCTGCCCTTCTATGTTCGCCAATTCGATTTCGCCTCTTTCGATGGCAATCCTGTTTTCAGTGTTCCTACCCTGCTGGGCGAGCCGCTCGTGTCCGGTGCTGGCAGCGACTTCTCCCAGGCGGGCAAGGAGCTCCCATTCCGGAATTCGCTCTTCTCGTTGCGAGACGAGTTGACTATGATCGGCGCCAATTTGGACTATCGGCTCAATGACTCGTGGAATATGAATGTCGACTTTTCTTCTTCCACTGCGTCAGCCGGCGGCAACTTCCCTGATGGCTCTGCATCTAATGCCATCTCCATTGGCGGCCAGGCTGTCGCTATGCAATGGATGGACTTCCGAAGCGACATCACGCAGTCCGTCCAGGCCATCGCAGACGGCTCTGGCCCGACCAGCACGATGGTCGGCGGTAATATGGTTAACTTTGCCGGCGGTAACGCGAATGGCGTCTTCGAAAAGTCGGATCTTGGTTCCCAGTGGATCCTTCAGGATTTCAAAGACCAGGAAAGCACCATGGACCAGTTGCATTTGAAAGCCAGCTGGGATGAAGGCGGTTCGGTGAGGGCTAATTTCGGCCTGGGCTATTACGACAATCAGATTGTGCAGAATAATATCTCCAGACGGGAAGAACTCGGCGGCTGGAACACGGGCTTCATTGGCGACATCGTGACGCTGATGGGCGAAGATGCTGTCGAAGAGATCTGCATCTCCTGCCAGTTTAATGACAATGACAGTCTCATCCTGTCGGAGGCGGAACTGATCGCGGATTACACCGCCGCCGGCGGAATCCTGGCCCCGGGCGCCCAATATCGAGTCATCGGAGAGAACGCGTTCTTTGTCGACCCGATGGCGTTCGCCCAGGCCTTTGACGGCTTCACCAGCGGCGGCGGGGCAGTGTACGACATCAACAACCGTAAGGTAAACGGCACTAACGACCGTACCATCAGCGAAAAAGCCCTGTCGCTTTACGGCGAGATTGTCCTGGACTCCGAAGTCGGCGGCATGCCGATGCAGGTCGTGGCCGGCCTGCGCTACGAGGAAACGGACGTTGAGTCCTTATCGGTGCAGTCGATCCCAACATCCAAGGACTGGGCGTCGGACAACGACTTCAACACGATGTACGGTGCGAACGCGGCGGTGAAGCAGACACACAAGTATGACTACGTTCTGCCAAACCTCGACGTCTCGCTGGATGTCACCGACAAGATCAAAGCGCGCGCGTCGATGAGCAAAACCATCGCGCGTCCGGAGTTAGGCAATATGTTCGTCGATACCAATGCCGGTAATCCGGGCACGGCGACGTTCCTGGGCGGCCAGTGGACTGGTAGCAGCGGTAACGCGAAACTGGATCCGCTGGAGTCCAATAACCTCGACCTGTCGCTCGAGTACTACTACGGTGAAGGCAGTGCCATTACGGTCGCCTACTTCGACAAGGCGATATCGAACTTTATCGGCATCGAGCAGGTAACGAAACCCCTGTTCGGTATAACCGATGTCGCCAGCGGCCGGCCGGGTTCGGTCTCGGGCGATGCCGTCGCGGCATTGGCGGCTCACGCGCGAGCCGATGGTAGTACTGGGTCGTTGGTGACCGAGACGAACATGTTCACCATGACGGCCATTCTGGCAAATCCGGCCGATTTCCCAGGCGGTGCCGCTGAATTCATCGACAGCAATGACCCGGGCGGTGCCGCGCAGTCATCCGATATTGCCACCGCGTATGACATACCCCCGCAGCCAGGCGATCCATTGGCCCAGTTTCTCGTGCAACAACCCACGAATGCGGAGAATGCCAAAATCAATGGCTGGGAGGTGGCCGTGGTGCACTTCTTTACAGGTAGCTTCGAAGGCTTCGGCATTAATGCCAACGCGACCTTTGTCAACGGTGACGTCTCATACGACATTTCCCGTCCTCAGTCTGAGGATCAGTTCGCCTTGACGGGCTTGTCGGACTCGTACAATTTGATTGCCTTCTACGAGAACGAGATGTGGAGTGCACGTGTTCTCTTCAACCACCGTGATAGGTTTTTGGCGAACACCAACGTCGGTGGCCGCATACCGCGATTTGTTGACGATTACGAACAGGTTGACTTCAATATCGGCTACCGTGTCATGGATAATATGACGGTTACCCTGGAAGGCATCAACTTGCTGGAAGAACCGATCGTCTTCCGTGGCCGCTCAGTAAACCAAGTGCAGGCCTACATTGAAGGCGACCGACGCCTGATGTTGGGTATGCGGTACATCTTCGAGTAGAAGTCGGCAAGACTAGAAGCAGGTACCTGGGAGTACCCACCGGCATGCCGGTGGGTACTCCTCGTTTTAAGTCAATACAGCCTAATGTTAAAGACCTTTCTCAGCACCTGCGGGCCATTTATGCGGCTGCCACGCATGAGGAAGCGACAGCGGCGCTGGACCGCTTCGAGGCCAGCTGGAGTGACATATCCGGCGATCGCGCCAAGCTGGCACGCCGAATGGGACCGTCTGACCGCGCTGTTCGATTTTCCGCCGGTGATTCGCAAAGTTTTTTATACCAACAATGCGATTGAATCGCTGAACTACTCGCAGCGCAAGGTGCTAAAGAATTGCGGTGCGTTTCCAAACGACGAATCGATCCAGAAGATTTTGTATCTCGCCCTGCAGAACGCCTCGAAGAAATGAAACCTTTGTATTATTGAATCAATAACTCGGTTGGAATTTTAAGACTAGGTAACGTTGGATTATGAAGAATCGTAAAGTGAATATTGCAATTGTAGGGTTAGGATTTGGCGCTGAGTTCATTCCGATTTATCAAAAGCACCCGCATGCGAATATGTATGCAATCTGCCAGCGTTCGGAATCGGAGCTTAATAAAGTAGGAGATGCTTTCAACTTCGATCCAGGTTGTCGTTATCGCTCGTATGAAAAGCTTCTGGAAGATCCAAAGATTGACGCTGTGCATATAAATACACCCATTCAGCTGCATGCAGAACACTCGCTAATGGCTCTGCGTGCGGGCAAGCATGTTGCATGTACTGTGCCGATGGCAACAAGTGTGGAGGATTGCAAGGAAATCGTAGAAACGGTCGCGGAGACGGGATTAAAATATACGATGGCAGAGACGGTTGTGTACAGCCGCGAATATCTGTTTGTAAAAGAGCTTTACGAAAAAGGGGAATTGGGAAAAATTCAATATCTGCAAGCCAGTCATCCCCAGGATATGGAGGGGTGGCCCGACTATTGGCAGTATATGAAACCCATGCACTACGCAACTCATGTTGTCAGCCCCGTTCTTGGACTTACTGACAAAGAAGCAGAATATGTATCGTGTTTCGGTTCGGGAACGATCAGCGATGACCTTATCGAAAAGTCAGGCTCTCCCTTTGCGGTTGAAACATGCCATATAAAGTTGAAGAATTCTGACTTGTCCGCTCACATTTATCGTTCATTGTTTGATACGTCACGTCAATATCGAGAAAGCTTTGATGTTTACGGAACTAAAAAGTCCTTTGAATGGCCGCTTATTGAAGGGGAGGATCCGGTTCTTCATACGGCAAAGAAGCCTGAACCGGAAATACCCGAACGTATCAAAGTACCGGATTATGGATATCTGTTACCAGAAGAGATTCGCGAGTTTACATTGGAAGGAGTGTATGACGCAGATGAACATGCTCACTTATCCTTTGTCCAGGGAGGTGGCCACGGAGGTTCTCACCCACACTTAGCACATGAATTTGTCGACTCTATTGTTAACGATCGTGATCCTTACCCCAATGCGGTCCAATCTGCAAACTGGACATGTGTTGGCTTGCTGGCTCATGAGTCAGCAATGGAAGGTGGAGTCATTAAACGACTACCCGACTTCACATTATCGGCAACATAGAAAAATAAAATTATCTGTTATTCGAATATAGATAGAACGAGGCCACGAACTGATGAAAAATCAACGCTATTTATTCTCCCCCCTGATCTTCCTTTTCGTCCTGATAGCATTCGGCTGCGAAAATAAAGATACGTCGGACCAAACAAGCACCACTGTTCAGGAAAGCACAAGTACCGCTGTTCAGGAAAGCACACGTTCCACTGGGCAGAAAAACAGACTGAATAATTTTGTCGATTGGGCTACTTATCGTGGCGATCAGGAAGGATCTGCATACTCTTCTCTAAGCCAGATTACGACCGAAAATGTTCAGTTATTAGAAGAAGTGTGGACCTACGATACAAGAGAACTTGTTGGGCCGGGTATGGAGTCGAACCCGATTATCATTAAAGGGGTAATGTACTTTGCCGACCCCGAATTAAACCTGGTGGCCCTGGATGCAGCAACCGGTGAGGAGCTTTGGTTGTTTGATCCCTCTGAGCATGATGTCCGGGGGGACGACTTCCCCGCAGGAATCCAGCGGGCTGAGGTGTATTGGGAAGATGAAAATGGCGAAAATGCCAGGATTTTTCACCTGGCAAAAGATGTTATTTGGGCCGTTAACCCGGATGACGGAACGCTTATCGAATCGTTTGGCGAAGGCGGAGCCCTTGATTTAGCGGAAAACCATGTTTGGCCTGCTCATCTGGTGCGTAACAAGTTGTCAAACAACTCGCCTCCGGTAACGTATAAAGATTACCTGATTGTAGATTCCAACGTATTTGAAAACAGAGAGGAACCGCCTGGCAATATCCGAGCGTTTAACGCATTGACCGGGGAGTTTGAATGGAGATTTCACACCATTCCTCTGGAAGGTCAGCCTGGGTATGAGACCACGGAGTGGGAAGACAATATGAATTACGGTGGCGCCAACTCGTGGGGTGGATTTACCGTAGATGAAGAAAGAGGCTGGGTATTCGGTGCTACGGGTGCAATGACCGGAGGGATCCATGGTAATGGGGGAGCCAGACCTGGTAAGAATCTCTATTCGAATTCCGTCTTAGCCCTTGATGCAGAGACTGGAGAATTACAATGGTATTTTCAAACGATGCACCACGATATTTGGGATTATGATATCGCTCCTGCACCGATGTTAGCTACGATTACCAAGGAGGATGGGACAGAACAGGACGTGGTTGTTCAAACAGGCAAGCAGGGGAAATTCTTTGTGTTTGACCGGGATACGGGCGAATCGCTGTTCCCTATCGTCGAGAAACCCGTTCCGACTGAAGCCGCACCCGGTGAAGTTCCATATCCCACGCAACCGTGGCCGTTAAAACCAGATCCCCTGGTACGTACGTCATTCTATGAGTCTGATTTAACGAACATCACACCGGAATCTCATGCATCCGCCCTGGAGAAGTTCAAGAAGCTAAAACCAGGACCGATGTACACGCCTCCAAGTATAGAAGGAACCATCGTCCAGCCGGGTATTCATGGAGGAAATGAATGGGGCGGGCCGGCCTTTGATCCGGAGACAAATGTAGCCTACGTAAACGTAAATGACTTTCCGTTTATTTTGACGCTGGTCCCGATGCAACCTGATCAATTTGTAGACATGTCGGAGCTGCAGCGAGGCAAGACAATATATAGTGCGCAATGTGCAGCTTGTCACGGAACTGAAAGACAAGGCGCGACCGGCCTGCCTCTGGATAACATGGCGTATAGCGTCGACGATCTGAAAGAGATCATCACTCAAGGCAGAAATGCGATGCCGGCATTCCAGTACTTTGAAGACGATGAGTTGGATTACTTGGTCGCGTTTCTTCAAAGTGAGCCTGGTGACGGCTCTACCGCAGACATTGATTTAAGCGATGAGAGATTGACGTGGAGCGGGGGAGAGGGCGAGCTTGCCTGGTCCACATCCACCCCACAGTACGTTGCTGCGTTGGATTATTTTACAGACCATATGGGGTATCACGCGATTAAACCGCCATGGGGGAAACTCGTTGCCGTAGATGTTGCGAAAGGTGAGATTCTATGGTCGGTCTCACTCGGAGAATATCCTGGCTTGGTAGAAATGGGGATTCGAAATACGGGTGTTGAAAACTTTGGCGGAATGGCAGTTACAAAAGGCGGTGTGATTTTTATAGGAGCGACAGAAGACAGCCGGTTCAGAGCATTCGATAAAACCAATGGCGAGCTTTTGTGGGAATTTGAAATGGATGCACCTGGCTTTTCGAGTCCCTCTGTTTACGAAATTGATGGAAGACAATATGTTGCGATTGTAGCGGGCGGCGGCGGCGGTCGTTATCGTTCGCCTGTAACAGGGCCTCTTGGAAGGAGGCTTCATGTATTTGCTCTGCCAGAATAAGAAGTTCAATAAAGCAAGCAGGATGCTTAAATATTGATTATTAAGTCGCGCCAAAACAAATTACGCTGGCCGGTTCATTGGGTTCGGTTCAGCGTAATTTGTAAACTTTTAACTCAACAAAGATGTGACTCAATCTACGAGATTAGAATCGAGGGCCAAACAAATGGATACGATTATAAATAAAAGAATACGCATTTTTAGTTTAACGTTAATTCTGTTTGGCAGCCTACTTCAGTACGCTGGAGCGCAGAACACAGATCCATTGAAAATCTTGATGATTACCGGCGGGGGCCCCTGGCACGATTACGCAACGCAAAAGGACCAGATCAAAGATGGACTTTTAGAGCGTCTTTCGAACATCGAAATTACAACTGACTACGAAGGCGCGGATACGCTTACCATGGAATCAACTGATTTCCATTTCTCCCGTCATTTGGAGGAAGACTGGGCGGCAGAGTTCGACGTTGTCATCTACAATCAGTGTAATCTTCAAGTAAAAGATGAGGCCTATGTAAAAGGAATCATCGACCAGCACGTCAAGCATCAAGTACCTGCCGTTATGCTTCATTGCCCCATCCATCTCTATCAATATGCAATGGGTGATGCACCGGATGACTGGTGGGATTTTACCGGTGCTGTTTCATACGCCCACGAGAAAAACAATCATCCTAATACCTCTCCCTACACGATCGAGGTTCTGGAGCCGAATCACCAGATAATGAAGAACTATCCTCGTTCTTGGCGGACGCCTGCAGGCGAGTTATATCTAATCATTGATTTATATGATGATGTCACTTCGTTATCTCACGCCTATTCGGTGGAGACAAACTCCTATACTGAAACAGCTTGGGTGCACGAATACCAAGGCGTTCGGGTTTTCACCAGTTCGCTGGGGCATCATAATGTTTCGATGGGCTCGGATGTGAATTTGAATCTTATTGCATCGGGTGTGCTCTGGGCGGCAGGAAAACTTGAAGACGATGGTTCGCCAGCCCCGGGATATGAAGGAGAACGTGGACTTGGGTGGATCTCTCTCTTGGATGATACGCTCAACGGATGGATTGAAAGCGGCGGTGTTACGGATTGGTCAGCCAGGAACTGGTATCAAGGAGGGTTGGGTTGGCCGACCCAGGATAATACCTCGGCCGGAGAATCATTCCGACATATGGGTGGATCTCTCTACAACGACACCCTAATTGTCGAGGGAGATCAAAGAAACCTGTTCTATGACGGTCTTATCGCTGGTGGATATTTCAAAAACTTTGAATTCAAGGTTGATGTCTACACCTATCCTGGGTCAGCTTCAGGGGTCTATTTTCATACCCGTTACGAAGAGGATGGAGCCCCTACGTATGGTTATGAAGCTCAGATTAACGCCAGCCGAGCCGGTGAGAGCAAGACCGGTAGTTTGGTTGGGGTAAACGAAGTGAAGACTGCCCCACACGGTGATAACGAATGGTTCAGCTACTACATCAAAGTTGACGGCAAGACAGTCACGGTAAAAGTGAATGGTGAGACCGTCAACGAATTCACTGAACCTGCAGATGGACCGGCTAGTCTCCACCGGGGCACGATTGGCTTTGAATCCATAGGCTCTGATAGCCGCGTTATGCTTCGTAATCCGATGATTCGTCTATTGCCGGATAATAATTAAAGAAGGTTATATGCGGCTGTTGTTATTCTTATGCAACTGCCAACAATAACCATTGCTGTGTTCCCGCATGCGTATCGCTTTGCAGACTGCATGCTGCACCCGGGTAACAGAAGCAAGACGGCTGACCTGTCGTGATTAGCAGTCGCCCCTGACAATGTAGTCGTTGATGATATTTTCAACCAACTCCTGTTTGCCGCTGATCTGTTGTGGCTCCCCATTCGCGGCAGCAAGGTCACGCAATGCCTGAAAGTCCAGATTACCATCTTCGAAACGCTTGCCGTCACCGGAGTCAAAACTGGTGTAACGGCCGAACCGCAATTTTGCGGATCGCGAATCACTGAGAACACGGTTGGCAATGACAAGCCCGCGTGCGAACGAGTCCATACCGCCGATATGGGCAATGAACAGGTCATTTGGATCTGTCGATTCTCTTCTTAATTTGGCATCGAAATTGAAACCACCGTTGCCAATACCACCGGACTCAAGCACAACCATCATGCCATGCACGCAATCATATAAATCGCTGGGAAACTGGTCGGTGTCCCAACCGTTCTGTGGGTCACCACGATTCGCGTCAATAGACCCGAGCAGCCCGGCGTCCGCAGCCATACGTAGGTCGTGTGCGAATGTATGGCCCGCCAACGTTGCGTGATTCGCTTCGATGTTCAACTTAAAGTCTCCAGCCAAACCATGGTGACGAAGAAATCCGATGACCGTTTGCGCATCAAAATCGTATTGGTGCTTCATCGGCTCCATCGGTTTCGGTTCAATCAGAAATGTGCCCTCAAAACCATTTGCACGACCGTAGTCCCTGGCTTTCTCCAGAAACATCGCGAAGTGCTCTAGCTCGCGTTTGGTGTCGGTATTCTGCAGGCACGCATATCCTTCGCGACCGCCCCAGAATACATAGTTTTCACCGCCCAGCTCTATCGTCGCGTCTATCGCCGCCTTGACTTGCGATGCAGCATAGGCCAGAACTTCAAAGTTAGGGTTGGTAGCCGCACCGTTCATATAGCGAGGATTGGAAAAAACGTTTGCTGTTCCCCAAAGCAACTTCATGCCGGTCGCTTTCTGCCGTTCCTTCGCGAGGTCGACAACCGCCTGCATGTTTTTTTCCGATTCAGCAACGCTATCGCCTTCCCAGGCCATATCGAAATCATGAAAACACCAGTACGGCACATTGAGTTTTGTAAAAAACTCGAATGCGGCGTTCATTTTCTCGGTGGCATTCGCCAATCGGTCACCGGTGACTGTCCACGGGTGTACGCGGGTGCCCGGCCCGAACGGATCACCGCCGGTTGCGCAGAATGAGTGCCAATAGCAAACGGCAAAGCGCAAATGCTCCTCCATTGTTTTGCCGGCAACCACACGTTCCGGATCATAGGTCTTGAATGCCAACGGGTTGTCGGAACCAGGCCCTTCGTGTTTGATCTGATCGACATCTGGAAAGTAGGGCTTGTCACCCGTAAACACTGTACGACTCATGTTATTGCCTCATCTTGGATATTTGTTCAGCTATAGAGCTCGGCGACTTTTTCGGCCGCTCGCTGATATTCTTTGTAAGTATCAATGTAAAAATCGACCGCCGACGGACGCGGATCTAGACTCCGTTCTGGGTCCCGTTGCAGATGTTCACCGACCAAGTTACCCAAATCGTCGGGCCGGTCTTCGAGCATCGCCAGCGCTTGCAATGCGGCACCAAAACCTGCGCCTTCGCCATGCTTGAGAACCGTAACCGGCGTGTCACAAATGTCGGCGACGACTTGTCGCCAGGTTGCGCTGTTCACGCCACCTCCAGTGAGTACGATCTGCTCCGCGGATATTCCGAGTTCGGTCAATTCATCGAGGCCAAATCGAAGCGCAAACGTCGCGCCTTCAACCGCTGACCTAAGAATGTTTTCGGTGCGCGCATTGCGGCTGTCCAGACCGAAAACGCAACCTTTTGCGTCGGGCAGGTTCGGCGTTCGCTCACCATTGAAGTACGGCACTGTAATGACGCCGTTGGCCCCTCTGTTCGAGGCCTCCAGCTGCGCCTCGAAACTCGCGATGTCGGCTTGCACCAGATTGCGCATCAGCTCTGTACTAACTGTGCAATTCATCGTGCACAATAATGGCAACCAGCCGCCTGTTGACGAACAGAACGCGGCAATATTGCCTTTCTTGTCGATGACGGGCTTGTCTGAAAAGGCGTATACGGTGCCGGACGTACCAAGGCTCATGGTGACGACGCCCGCGGCAACGTTGCCAGTACCCAATGCACCCATCATGTTGTCGCCGCCGCCGATCGATACCGGAACACCAGAGGGTAAGGCCAGTTCCTTCGCAATCGACGGCAGCAATTCACCAATCGGTCCGTTGTCTAGCCTTACGTCTGGCAGACACTCTCTCAGATCCCGATCGGGATCTATTGCGGCCAACATCTTTTCTGACCAACTGCGAGTCCTGATCTCCAGGAACCCGGTTCCTGATGCATCGCCAGCCTCCATTCTGCGCTCGCCTGTCAGATAGAAATTCAAGTAGTCATGCGGCAGCAGAATGGAGTCCATCTGTGCGTATAGGTCTGGGTGATAATCTTTAAACCAGCGTATTTTGGATGCCGTATAGCCGGGCAAAACAGGGTTGCCGGTTTCTTCGATACAAGCATCGTAGCCACCGAATGCGTCCATGATTGCGTCACATTCAGCGCCCGTTGACGTGTCACACCAGAGCTTGACCGGCGCTTGAACCTCGCCAGCCTTGTCTAGCGGCACGAAGCCATGTTGCTGACCTGAAACACCGATCGCCGCGACACTTTGGCGGACATCTTTTTCGACCTGCTGCAAAGCCTGTCGCAGCGAATTTATCCACCAGTGCGCCTGTTGTTCTGCAACCCCCTCTTCTGTCTGATAGATGTCGAGCGGCGCACTTTCCACAGCTACAGTCTCGCGAGCCAAGAAGTCATAAAAGACGACTTTGACGCTTTGCGTACCCAGATCGATGCCGAGGACCGTTGGCACTGGTTTTACTCCATCCCTAGATCAGCAGAAAGAAAACGTTTACATTTTAGACTGGGATGCGGCGAATTATCAAATGTAAATGATCTGCAACGCGTGAAAACGGCTAAGAATAAGGCTTGCCAGGCACAAATTCGTAGATTGTGCGCTGTTGATAGACGTCTCCAGGTGCCAATCGCGCGGACGGGAAAGCCGGCTGATTCGGTGCATCGGGGAAGCCCTGGGCTTCCAGACACAGTCCGGCGCGCGGTCGAAAAGGATCGGCGAGATATTCGCCCGTGTAGAGTTGTAGTCCTGCTTGAGTTGTGTGCAGGTGCATGGACAGACCACTCTGCGGAGACGATAGCGTGGCAACTTTGTGCAGCATTCCGTCTCGGTTATTCAAAACGAAATTATGGTCGTACTGTCGGCGTTGACTATCTTCTGCGCTCGTTGTTCGCATCGCTGTGCGGCGACGAAGGTCAAATCTTGTGGCCTCTACCTCACGTATTTCACCGCTAGGAATCTTGTCACCATCAACGGGCGTGAATTGGTCTGCTTCGATTTGGATGTCATGTGAATCGATCGACTGTTGTTGCTTGTCGAGATTAAAATAGGCGTGGTTGGCGAGATTCACGACCGTGTCTGAATCTGTTGTCGCCTTGTAATCAATGACCAATGAGTAGTCAGTAACTATTTGATATTTAACGGTGACTTCCAGTTTTCCCGGGAAACCGCTTTCGCCGTCAGGAGACACATAAGCGTATTGGACCGCGGCTCCGTTTTCCAGCGAGCGCATCTGCCAAAAGCGTTGATGAAAGCCGTCCCTACCACCGTGCAGACAGTTCCCGGTCTGCGTCTCATTCGGATCTACTGAAAAGGCATTGTCGTCAATCGAGAAGCGCGCAGCACCTATGCGATTCGCGAAACGCCCAACCGTCGCACCCATGTAGAAATCGTCACGCAAATAATCGTCGAGGTTCGCGTAGCCGAGCACGGCATCAACAATACCAGATTCGGTTGGTACGCGTATGGCCTGAATGGTCGCGCCAATATTCAATAGCGTCACCTCTATTCCTGCGAGCGACCTCAGCGTGATTGCTTGGATCGATTTCGTTGAATCACCTGACTGCACTAAATGTTCCTTTGGCGAAGGTCGATTGATCGAGAAATTGTAACCGTATACCCTGCTAGCGGCAATGTCCCTTTACTTCTTCCAGAGACTACCTTTGAAGCAGGCGTCAAACGATACTGTTCCGCAACAAGAATCTGCTGACGCAGAGGACATGCCAGACGTATCCATTAAAGAAGTTGCGCGGCTTGCCGGCGTGTCGATTGCCACTGTCTCGAGATGCATCAACCAACCTGAAAAAGTAACCGCGAAAACGCGGCTTAAGGTTCAGGACGCGATTCGCCAAACAGGCTACTCGCCGAATACACTGGCGCAGAGCTTTCGACGTGGTCGCACGCATATCGTTATGGTCGTGTTGCCGTCTGTAGGCGATCCGTTTTTTACTGCCGTCATGCGTGGTATCAGGGCAGCGGCAAAAGCTAAGGGTTACTCGGTTGTTATTGAGGAAACACAGCTCAACACAATGACAGCCGATGAGGTCGGTGCAATGCTTATTTCAAACCAGACTGACGGCATTATTCTGCTGGCAAGCATGTCGCCCTTTGGTACCGAAGTTCTTTCAGCGAAGAGCAAGCGCAGGTTGCCTATTGTTATAGGCTGCGAAACCGTGTCGCCTGAATTGGCCGACTTTCCAAGTGTGCACATTGACAATATTGCCGCCGCGAAAGAGGCAACCAATTACCTGATTTCACAAGGGCATCAGCGTATCGCTATGGTGAACGGACAGGCGTCATCACTGCTGACAAAGGACAGGGAATTCGGCTACCGCGCTGCAATGAAGCAAGCCGAATTGTCGATAGAAGATGGCTGGGTTGTTGACGGTGACCTCACTATTGCGGGGGCGCGAAAGGCCACTCGCAATCTGATGAATCATGGCAATAGGCCGACCGCGTTTTTTTGTGCGAACGATGAAATGGCCATTGGTTGCCTTCACGAGATCAAGTCTGCCGGACTGCAAGTCCCGCGTGACATTTCGATCGTTGGATTTGACGACATTCGCTACGCCGAAGTCACCGATCCGCCGCTCACGACGATCAGTCAGCCTGCCGAAGAAATCGGTGAGCGGGTCATGTACCGACTGTGTCGCTGCATCGAGGCGGGCAAAGGCGCAAGTAGCTTACCCGAAATAGTGCCGCACAAACTGGTCATCAGGCAGTCTGTTGCCAAACCAGCCAGCTAGTTGTTGTCTTTGCCTTCGTAAGTGAAAAAATTGAAATCTGCATGCTTTCGTTTGGCCACCATTCTCATAAGGCAATTACGCCACTTCGAAGCGCAAGAAAAACGTTAGTAGTCAAAACTCCAGTTTTGAAACGGCAGAAAAACTGTTTGCAGCGCTCGCCAGCGTATCGACGGCGTCGTCGCGCTCGACGTAATAGTGACGAAACCCGGCCAGGTCACTGGCAGCAAATAACGCCGAAAAATCGATTTCTCCAGCGCCCACATTTGCAAATGACCCGTCCGTCGCCATGTCCTTTACGTGGCAAAGTGGGAAGCGGCCCGGATGTTCTTCGAAATACGAAAACGGATCGGCCCTGGCTTTGTTAATCCAGTACAGGTCAATTTCGACCTGCATGTGAGATGGCTCGGTCTCGGCGAGCAGCAGATCCATCGGACGCATCCCATTCAGCTTTTCGAACTCAAAGTCGTGATTGTGGTACGCGAACTTCAACCCCGCAGTATGGCATTGCTCAGCAAACCCGTTGATCAGTTCGACGTGTCGCCGGTAGTCGTCAAGCGTGGCGCGCTCTTCCGGCCGCAGCCAGCCCAGAACAAGGTATTGGTGGCCTACGGTAAGAGCATCCTCAATCAGTTGTTCAGGCGTTTCACGCATCGGTTGTAACATCGTGTGCGCGGAGGGCGAGCTTAGCCCGAGGTCATCCAGAAACATCCGAATCTCTTTCGGGCTGTGGTCGAAGTAGCCGGCAAATTCCACCTCCCAATAGCCAATGTCGGCAAGTTGGGCCAGGGTGTCAGGCACGTCAGCAGCCATTCGATCGCGCACCGTGTACAGCTGGATGCCAACCTTATCAAGCTGCCTCTGGGTAGCCGCTTTTTCTTCTGCTGCACACGACGTTAGCATTGGGCTTACCGATGCAGCCGCCAGTCCTTTTAACAGCTCTCTGCGTTTCATAGTTTACCTTCCTGAAGCATTTCAACGGCTGTTGCCGCCGCGCGTGCCGTTAGCGCCATGTAGGTGAGCGACGGATTCTGGCAGGCCGACGATGCCATCGCGGAGCCATCCGTTACAAACAGGTTCGGCACATCATGAGTCTGGTTAAACTTGTTCAAAACCGATGTATTCGGATCGTGACCCATACGGGCCGTTCCCATCTCGTGGATCATCAGGCCTGGTGCCGCTTTGTCCCGATTCACTGTGATGTCGGTCAGCCCCGCCGCTTTAAGTAACTCCTCCGCGTCGGTCGCGATCGCGTCGAGCATCGCGAGTTCGTTCTCTCGATGTTCGCAATCGATCTCCAGAATGGGCATGCCCCAGGAGTCTTTGTTGTTCTTGCTTAGCCACACACGATTCCGCTCGTCCGGAAGCATTTCGCCGAAGCCAGCCATGCCGAAACCCCATGGGCCGGGTTGCCGCAGTTCTGCCTTAAATTCACTGCCGATGCCCGGAGTGTTGTCGCCGCGCGACCAGCTTAGCCGATAGGCGCTGCCCTGATAGCCGAAGCCACGCAGGAAGCGCTCGTCCTTGTCCGTAACATTGCGAAACCGGGGCAGGTAGAGTCCCGCGCCACGTCGTCCGGCATCGTATTTATCCTGATGGCCGGGAAAGACGCCGCCTGCTCCCACGCCACCAACATGATCCATCAGGTAGCGGCCGAGTGTACCGCTGGAATTGGCAATGCCATTGGGAAAGCGCTCTGACGTTGAGTTAAGCATGATCTGTGCAGTGCCAAGCGTCGATGCGCAGAGGAACACGAGTCGAGCACCATAGCTGCGGTGTTCACGGGTATTGGCGTCAACGACGCGGACACCGGACGCGCGATCGCTGTCGCCGTCATAGATAACGCTGTCCACGACAGCGTCCGTAACCGTGGTCAGGTTGCCGGTTCGATTTGCCGCCGGCAGCGTCGCCGATAAGCTGGAGAAATAGGCACCGAACGAGCAACCGCGCTGGCATTCATTGCGATTCATGCAGCGTGAGCGACCCAGTGCCATTTGCTCTTTGGTGGGTTCGGTCAGGTGCGCCACGCGGCCCATGATTAAATTGCGATCCGCAAACGCAGCCTCGATGTTCTTCTTAATGTCCTTTTCGACACAGTTCATCGGGAACGGTGGCTGGAACACGCCGTCGGGAAGCTGTGGCAGTCCTTCAAGCGATCCGCTGATGCCTGCGAAGGTCTCTGCATGGTCGTACCACGGCGCCAAATCCTTGTAGCGAATCGGCCAATCGGTACCATGACCATCGAGCTTGTTGGCTTTGAAGTCGAGGTCGCTTAGTCGATAACTATGCCGATGCCAGATAAGGGAGCGTCCACCCAGTTGATAGCCACGGATCCAGGTGAACGGCTTGTCGCCCGCTGTTGCGTAGGGGTTCTCACGGTCGTTGACGAAAAAATGTTTCGTGTAGTCGGAGAATGCGTAGCATTGATTCTGCATGGCATAGTCGCTCTCGGTCAGCGACTCAGGTACCTGCCCGGCAAAGGGCATTTCCCAGGCCGCTTTTCCCTCCGTCACGTAGTCGTGGCGATGCGTGACGTTGCGGCCTCGCTCGAGCATCAGCACCTTGAGACCGCGTTCGGTCAGCTCTTTCGCCGCCCATCCGCCGGAGATACCAGAACCTACGACAATGGCGTCGAAATCATTCGAATTTTCAGAGGCCATAGTTGTATTGGCTCCAAAACCACGCGTGGCTGTCATCCGCCATAGGCACGCAAGGGAGATAGTCTCCGGGAATACGCTGAAACCTCAGCTCGACCGTAGCCCCGATTTCGGACGAGTAGTAGGCGAACAGCACCATCTTCTTGAGCTCCCCGAAAAAAGGGTCCGTGGGGTTTTCGGCAAAGAATTCATTATCAAGTGCGCGAAGCAGAACCATCTGTTGTTCGGTCGTGCTGGCCGAAAAACTGCTCGCTCCGGAATCGCGGGCACGCTTGTCAATGTGATCGAGGCCGGCAATATAACGTTCCTGTCGCTGCGGTGATGCCCAGTCCGCCAGCATCATATCGATGAAGCGAGGAACACCCGTACCGAGTGCTCCAGCCGTATCGGTTTCCGGAATGATCAGGTCGGCAACGCGACTCAGCATTGAATATTGTTCCCGGTTCAGGAAGCGTGGCGGTGCGTCTTCGACGTTAGCGGCGACCGCTTCGTTCAGCAGGCTCAGCTGCGTCGCGGTGAGCACGCCGCCTACTAGGGCGACCGCATTCTTGATCGCCGCACGCCGGGTGAGAAGCGTTGAGTTATCTGCCAATTTCGTCATCCTCGTTGATTCAGCCGGCGAGCCGCTAAAGCTCGACCCAGGTACAGCCAGCCGCACTGGAACGAACGGCTGCATCCACGAACGCGACACCGGCTGCGCCATCAGCCCCTCTCGGGAACATGATGTTGCTGCCTGCAGTCTGCCCATCACGGGCCGCATGAATGGCAGCGGCAACTTCGCGGTAAATAGTGGCAAATGCCTCGAGATAGCCCTCCGGATGACCCGCCGGAATTCTCGTTGCGCTGAGCGTCGCGTCGTCAGCGGCTGGGCTGCCACGCGTAATTAGACGAGGCGCTTCGCCAAGTGGTGTGAACGTCAGCTCATTAGGTTGCTGCTGCCGCCAGGCTAGTCCGCCCTTGTCTCCGTAAACACCGAGTCGCAGATTGTTTTCGTTGCCAACCGCCACCTGGCTGGCCCATAGCATGCCCTTTGCGCCACTCGTGAATCGCAGCAACAGGTGCGCGTTATCGTCCAGCCGGCGTCCGTCGACGAACGCCGAGAGATCCGCGCACAGGGCCTCGAGCTTGAGGCCGCTTACAAAGCACGCCAAATGATAGGCATGCGTGCCGATGTCTCCAATGCAGCCGCCCGCGCCTGATTTCGTCGGGTCGGTGCGCCATGCAGCCTGCTTCTGCCCGGTTGATTCGATAGCCTCGCTGAGCCAGTCTTGAGCGTACTGGACCTGCACGACTCGGATTGCGCCGAGCTCACCATGTTCAACCATTGCCCGCGCCTGCCGGACCATCGGGTATCCGGTGTAATTGTATGTGACCGCCAGGATCCGTTCGGCGTTTCGAGCGGTCTCTTGCAGGGATTCAGCTTCTTCGACTGTGACGGTCATCGGTTTGTCGCAAATGACATGAATACCAGCCATCAGGAACGCTTTTGCGATCGCGTAATGCGTGTGATTCGGCGTCACGATCGCCACCGCTTCAATGCCGTCTTCTCGAGCTGACTCGCCAGCCACCATCGCCTCGTAGTTGGAGTAAGACCGGTCGGCTGCAAGACCAACTTCCTTTGCGGATGCCAATGCCCGCTCCGGATCCGATGACAACGCGCCAGCGCAGAGTTCGTACTCGTCATCGAGACGTGCTGCGATGCGATGCACGGCACCGATAAACGCACCTTGACCACCGCCGACCATTCCCAGTCGAATCCTGCGCTTTGATATTGCGTCCACCATGAATTGAAACCTTAAGTGAGCCCCAGAAGAGCCTTATTTGTTCCGGCGTCGATATCCGTGCCGGCGAAATCGTCGAACGCGCGCTCGGTTACCCGAATAATGTGATCGTTGATGAACTTGGCGCCTTCGCGGGCCCCGTCTTCGGGGTGTTTCAAGCAGCACTCCCATTCGAGAACGGCCCAGCCAGCAAAATCGTACTGTGCGAACTTCGAGAATATGGCACTGAAATCGACCTGGCCGTCACCCAGCGAGCGGAACCGTCCCGCGCGATCAAGCCACGACTGGTAGCCGCCATAAACGCCCTGACGGCCAGTCGGATTCAGTTCAGCATCCTTGACGTGGAACATCTTGATGCGCTCGTGATAGATGTCGATGTGCTCAACATAGTCCAGTGCTTGCAGCACGTAGTGGCTGGGGTCATACAGCATGTTGCAGCGCGGATGATTGTTAACTCGCTCAAGAAACATTTCGAATGTGATGCCGTCGTGCAAATCTTCGCCGGGGTGAATTTCGTAGCAAAGATTAACGCCCGCCTCGTCGAAGGCATCGAGAATCGGTAACCAGCGATTTGCAAGCTCATCGAAAGCGGTTTCAATCAGGCCGGCCGGCCGTTGCGGCCATGGATACAGATAGGGCCAGGCCAGTGCGCCGGAAAACGTGGCATGCTCGGTAAGTCCGAGATTCGCAGATGCCCTCGCAGCCAGCAGCAGTTGATCGACGGCCCAGCGCTGCCGAGCATCCGGATTGCCACGAACATCAGGTGCGGCAAAGGCATCGAACAATGTATCGTAAGCGGGGTGCACCGCAACGAGTTGGCCCTGCAGATGCGTGGACAACTCGGTCGGCTCAAGGCCGTGTTTATCGAGCGTCGCGCGCAGGTCATCGCAATAAGCGCGGCTGTCAGCAGCCTGAACTAGGTCAATAAGGCGCTCGTCCCAGGTTGGAATTTGCACGCCTTTGAAGCCGAGATCGGCGGCCCATTTCGCTATGCTGTCCAGCGTATTAAATGGAGCCTCGTCCGCCGCAAACTGAGCGAGAAATATCGCGGGGCCTTTTGTCGTTTTCATCGAATTGCTCGCTGTGAATACCGGGACGGCTTAAGAATGTCTGCAGGCATCACGCTATGCAAGGCCCGATGTCCAAAATACGATGCATTCACGTGCATCCTTCAGATCGGCAGTGTCGATCTGATGCTTGAGGGGATCGAAGGGGGGCTGGGCGTCCGGGTGAACCGGGTTTCGCCGGAGCTCGTCTCTCTGAGCGCTGGGTAAAAGCGCTGAGCCGGTAGTACGGGATGGTTGCCGGTCGAATTCAGAATCTGTATAACGATTCCCTTCATAAAGTGGGCTGAGTCATTTGCCATCCGAAGGGGACTTATGTCGCGTTACGTTCAACCGAAGCCCATCTCGTACTTCATCTTCGCTCTTTTCTACAGCGCGTTTTTAGTAGTACCCGCTGTCGCCCAATTCAGAGCGACTGGGGCTGATGCGGATTGGCCATCTTATCTGGGCGGACCGGGCAGCGGTCAATACTCCGCTTTGGATCAGGTAGACCGCAGCAATGTTTCCGGCCTTAAAATCGCGTGGACCTATCACAGCGGCGGCGCAAGTCCGAACAATCGATCACAGATTCAGTGCAATCCGGTTGTCATCGACGGCACTCTTTACGCCACCTCGCCCGAAATCAAAGTTTTCGCTCTTGATGCGGCGACCGGCGCGGAGCGGTGGGTCTTCGATCCTGCCGATGGCGGGAAGGGACGTTCTGGTTTTGGTGTTAATCGCGGCGTGACGTATTGGGCCGACGGGACGGAGAAGCGCATTCTGTTTACCGCCGGATCTTTCTTGTACGCGCTCGATGCGGAAACGGGCCTTCTGCACGAAGACTTCGGTACGGATGGCCGCGTCGATCTTCATGACGGCTTGATTCGCGATGTGGGAAATCTTTCGGTGGGATCGGGCACTCCCGGGATCATATATGAGAATTTTCTGATACTCGGCACACGCGTTTCCGAGGGATTGCCATCGGCACCCGGGCATATCCGCGCTTACGATGTGCGGACGGGCGCCATTGCTTGGATGTTCCACACGATACCGCAGCCGGGAGAGTTCGGTTACGACACTTGGCCGAAGGAGGCTTACCAACATTCGGGTGGGGCGAATGTTTGGGCGGGTTTGAGTATTGATAGCGAACGCGGCATCGTTTACGCGCCGACTGGCTCGCCGGCTTTCGATTTCTATGGCGGTGATCGACCGGGCATGAACCTCTTCGGCAATTCCCTCCTGGCTCTCAATGCTAGAACGGGTGAGCGCGTCTGGCATTACCAGATTGTTCATCATGATTTGTGGGACCGCGATTTGCCGGCGCCTCCGAACCTTGTGACGCTTCAACGTGAAGGGCGGACTATCGAAGCGGTCGCGCAAATTACCAAGTCTGGACATGTGTTCGTCTTTGACCGCATCACTGGCGAACCTGTATTCCCCATCGAGGAAAAGTCCTTTTCTCAATCCGACTTGGCGGGGGAAGAGGCTTGGGCCACGCAACCGATCCCCACGAAACCGCCTGCGTTCTCGCGACAACTTCTGACCGAAGACGGACTCACGGACATTTCCGAATCATCTCGCGCTTTTGCGCTGGAGCGGTTGAAGCGCTCGAAATCCGACGGGCAGTTTGTTCCGCCGAGTCGCGAGGGTACGGTCATCTATCCGGGTTTCGATGGCGGGGGCGAGTGGGGGGGCGCCGCGGTCGATCCCGACTCGGGCATTATGTATGTCAATGCAAGCGAGATGGCCTGGATACTAACCATTGTCGAAACCGCCACGCCCGGCGACAGCCGCCTCGTCAGCGCAGGGCGCGCGCTCTACGCGCAACACTGTCTTTTTTGTCACGGTGTTGATCGGAAGGGCGACCAGGAGGGCGAATTTCCGTCGCTGCTGAACCTGGGTGAACGACTGACGCGGGAGGAGGGGGAGGCTGCGATTCGGCAGGAGAGTGGTCGCATGCCTGCTTTCGACTTTCTGAACGGGAGGCAAATGGAACGGCTGCTGGCTTACTTATACGAGAGCGAATCCGAAATCGATTCAAGCCCAACGGATGAACCGAGCGCCCCGGCATCACCGTACACCAGCACGGGATACAATCGTTTCGTGGATGCTGACGGCTACCCCGCCGTCAAACCGCCTTGGGGAACGCTGAACGCGATTGATCTCAATAAAGGCGAGATTCTTTGGAAAGTTCCTCTGGGTGAATACCCAGAACTCACGGCGCGAGGAATCCCGATCACCGGGACGGAAAATTACGGTGGCCCAGTGGTAACTGCGGGGGGGCTTGTGCTTATCGCCGCCTCGAAGGATGAACGCTTCCGGGCCTTCGACAAGGCTACCGGCGACATTCTTTGGGAAACGCAATTGCCCGCAGCAGGTTACGCGACGCCGAGTGTCTATGCGGTCGATGGGAAGCAGTACATTGTTATCGCGGCGGGCGGGGGGAAGATTGGGACTAAGTCGGGGGATGTGTATGTAGCGTTCGCGTTGCCTGATTGAGGGAATTATTGAAATTTATTATTCCGCGCTTCAGAATACTTACAAAAGGGGAATAAGAATGTTCAGGAAATATCGATTTAAGTTTTCTCTCGGATTGGCAATTTTTGCTTTAGGCGTGATATCCGGGAATTTCATTCAGTTCAACGGTGTCGCCGTGGCACAGTCATCCGATCGAGTGTTTGAGCTTCGGACCTACACGACACATCCAGGTCGCCTCGACGCGCTACATGCGCGGTTCGCGGATCATACGATCCCGCTGTTTGAACGGCACGGAATGACGAACATCGGTTATTTCGTTCCGCAAGATGCCCCGCTCGCCGAAAACACGCTCGTCTATGTCCTGGCGCACGACAGTCGTGAGGCTGCCAAAGTCAGTTGGGCCGCATTCATAGCAGATCCGGATTGGCAAAAGGCCCGCGAAGCATCGATGAGTGACGGGCCGATTGTAGATAAATTGGAAAGCGTCTTCATGGATGCGACGGATTATTCGATGATGAAGTAAAAGGTCGGAACCGTAAAAAACGAATCACGGCACATCGCTCCAGCAAGCGATGCGCCGCGACTTGAATTGTAAAGATCAGTCTTTAGCTCTCTCTCGCGATGTAGGTATTTGAGTTACTAACCGGCAGTCAAGATTGAGCGAAGTTGCTGGACGCTGGGCGAGTTGTCGCCTCCGGTTTGACCAACGACATATGAGGCGATCGCACTACCAAGCGTTATTGCATCGCGCAGCTCCCAGTCGGCAGATAATCCTGCAAGTACGCCGGCTGCATGCGAATCGCCGGCACCGATAGTGTCTTTGATGACAGCGGTCAACGCATCGACATTGCCAGAGTTCGTCGTGGATTGATGGTAATAGGCGCCGTCCTTATCCAGACGTACAATCAGCGGGCAGCGATGTTTAGCACTCCATGCATCGGCCTGTTTTCGGATATCCTCTTTGATGCCAAGCACAGTTGCTTCGATCCTGTTGACGGTTACAATTGGCTTCAGTTTAAGTACGCGCGACATGAGGGATGCGGATATTGAGTCGATACGTGGCCCAAAATCAATGACTATATCGATCGGTACCGAAATTGACTCTAACCACGTGACGATAGCCTCACTCGAATGCACCGCCAGCTGATAGCCTGATACATACAGCAAACACCCTGCCGGAATGTGCACCTGCTGCAATATGTCCTCGGTCCAATTGTTCTCAACACCGGATACGGTCACAAACGTGCGTTCACCATCCGGTTCAACTAAGGCGAGACACCAACCATTGTCGCCTGCTATTGAAGCGAGATCCGATTTAAGACCCCGGCGCTTGAGGAAGCCGTTGATCTGATTGTTGCCCATCCCGCTACCGATCAATAAGGCGTTGGTCGAAGTATAGTCAAGACGACGCAAGGCGGTGGCAACGTTCAGGGCACACCCACCAATGTTCATTAGCCTGCTGGTCGCCTCAACATCGCCGCCGCGAACAGGTAGCGTTGGTAGCTCGATTATCTGATCGATGTAGCCGGCGCCGAGTAAACAAATCGGCCGGCGCTGCGATAGATAGTCAAGCTTCTTCGAAAGGTCACGCCACGGCAACATCAGCCTCCCTAGCGCGGCGAAAGCCAGTGAATTTCTTGCTGTACGCAGAGAAATCGATTTGGTTCGCTTTCTGTAGCAGGCGGACGAATTTCAAATCGATGCTCTCAAATCCGCTGTAAGCGCCGCAAATCGCGGTAGCCATCGCACCGATTGTGTCCGTGTCGCCGCCGAGATTGGCGCAAAGTTCAGCGCAAACATTCGGATTGAGTTTTGCTAGGTCGGCCATTGCAAATGCTGCCGGAACTGACTCAATCGTGCTGGTGCCAGCACCGATCAAATCGTACACCTTCTCCGATGCCTCAATGACGTCCGATTCGTGCTTTGTGACGTCAAATGCGAGCTCAATCCTAGATGCCAGACTGGCACTAAACGTGTTTCCTGTACTGGTTTGTGTCTGCGCGAATTTGGCGATACCGGGCAGCGCCTCTCGGATGCTTGGCCATTGCATGCCATCGATTGCCATCGATATTGCGGACGCGACGGCAACGGCTCCGGCGATTGCAATATCCGATTTATGCGTTGGACTGGAGGCGCACGCAACTTCAGCGCAGAATTTGTCAATTGACCGAGTCGTCAACAGGCAACCAAGCGGCATGACTCGCATTGCCGCTCCGTTAGTTGTTCCAAGATTGGGAATCTCCGAAATCCCTTGTCCGGACTTAATTGCTGTCAACGCTACCTTTGACGTTGGACCGAGGACGTTCTTTGAGAAAGCATCGAATTTTTCAGCCCACAACAAGATATGTTGTGCAACGGAATCCGGGTCGATTCTGCCATCACATTCGACGATAGAATCAGCAAGCGCCAATGCCATGGAAGTATCGTCAGTAATTTGACCTGCCCGAAAATATTGTGCAGCGTCGTTTTCCGCCGGCCCGTCAAGGAATCGATCTATCCAACCGAAATGCTCTTTTACTCGAGAGCGCGGCCATAGCTCCGACGGCATACCTAATGCGTCGCCGAGCGCCTGCCCGTAGAACGCCCCTGCAATACGAGCCTCAGTGTTCAGCGATGTTGTCATTGGGGTTCTTCTGTGATCGTTCGTATTTATTATTCGGTGATTCGTTCACGCGGAAACCTATTGAGAAAATAATCATAACAACGGCAATTATTGCGACTCCCACACCCCACACCGAGAACCAATCAAATGTCTCGGCTCCTTTCGATTCCTGCAAAGCGAATTGTTCGAGAGTATATCCACCGACAAGATTTCCGACTAAGCTGCCCAGGCCCATACAAATAAATGTTAGTAATCCTTGCGCTGCAGTTCGCATATGCGCCGGTGCTTTGCGGTCAGTATAGATGTATGCAGTTATGAAGTAGAAGTCGTAGCTTGCACCGTGTAACAGAATGCCGCCGAATAGCAGTGCATACTGGAATACATTTTCGGTACCACCACTCATGAAAAATCCGTAGCGGATTAGTGCTGTGACTAAGCCTAGTAGCAGGACTTTCTTTAGTCCGAAACGCTTTATAAAAAAGGGAAGCGAAATCATGAAGAAGATTTCAGAGAATTGACCGAGGGTCATCCACCCAGTTGCCTGTGTTAGACCGACCTGTGTCAAATATCCATTGGCGAACTGGTAGTAAAATGCAAGTGGGATACAAAAGAGAAATGAGCATAAAGCGAAAATTCCAAATTCCTTTTCTCTCAACATTTGAACAGCATTGAGGCCGAGCAATTCCTTTACATCTATCTGGCCGTGATGTGCGTTGGGTGGCGTGTCGGGAAGGAATAGAGCGAATCCAGCGAGCAAAATTGAAGCAGCAGCTGTCACGATAAACGGCAGATTTGTCGTTGAAATGTCACCAAAACCCACCCAAGACGGAACAAAGCCGACTAAGAGACCAGAGAATATCCACCCGATAGTGCCCAGCACGCGCACGCGCGGAAACTCACCTTCCGAATCGGCCAGGTTGCGAAATGCAATACTGTTGGTGATCGCAACAGTCGGCATATAGATCAATGCATATACCAAAAGCGGCGGCAGAAAATTTTCAAACTGAGTTTGTCGCGCAACATACAACAGTATGATCGCACCGCAAACATGTAAGAAACTCAGTACTTTCTGGGCCGCGTAGTATCGATCAGCAATTACGCCGACCAAAATAGGAGATATGATTGCCGCTATTCCAGTACTGCTGTATGACCAAGCGATCTGAGTTGCGCTGAAGCCGAGTTCATTCAGGTATCGCCACAGCGGTACAAACCAGGCGCCCCAGATGAACCATTCGAGGAACATCATGAACGACAGCTTGAGCTTTACTCGTTGCATGATGTAATTCAAGTGCCTCTGTTGTTAGTGCTGATTCGAATTTACCGCGCTTACGTCTGCGAGCAATTGTGACTCAATACGTCCGAATCAAGGTCACGGAGATCTAGCGTATGCCAAATGTTGTCGGTAGCAATCGAGCGACAGTCGACCACTGAAACTAACACAAATCGAACTTAACTCAACCGTCCGTGGTAACGGGGTAAAACCCCCTTCTGACACGTAGTGCTAAATCCTCGACGACTTGTCTAGTTATGATGAGTTGCTTGTGTAACGATGGTGTGAGTAGGAATATACTTTCTTTCACTATATTTTCACCGACGATTGGTCTCGCTGAAATCTGGATAACTGGAAAATTATTTGAGTCTTAAGATTAAGGTCCCTGCAACAGGCCGGACAAAAGCATTGATCGTGGTCGACGTACAATCTCTGTTCATGAATGACGATGTCAGGGAAATTCCTGGAAAGATTGCGTCACTCATCGATCAAATTCCATACGACTACTATGTTGAAACGCTATTTCACGCAGAAACAGGGAGCATTTGGGACAAACAGATGCAGTGGACAGGGCCGAAACCGAATACGGCCCGCATAAACTCTGTTGAAGAAATTAGCGCTGCGCTTGCCGACAAAGATGCGTTCTACGTCGAAAAAACCACTCGATCTGCATTTATAGGAAATACGGTACTACGCGACTTCCTGAAGAAGCGCTCTGTAGCTGAAGTGCACATTGTTGGTCTCGATACATCGGATTGCGTGCTCGCGACCGCTCACGACGCGTTTGATGAAGGGTTTATCTCTTATGTGATAGAAGAATGTTGTGAGGTAGCAGGCGATCGCACGCTTCATCAGGCAGCTTTGGAAATACTTCGATACGGAAAACTAACCAACAATTCGTGCTTGGAAAACGTACCGACAACGTATATCAACCTTGGCCTATCGCTGGATTAGAGTTTCCGGGGTGCTCGGGGTGAAAAAGGCACTAAACTGCGTTCCGATACTGCTTTGCTTGATGCAAAAGGGCGTTTATTCGTCTTATACGCCTACTTGTTTTTGGGCCCATTTTTTTCGGCAGGGCCTGTTTATCGCCATACTCGGTCTTTCATTCTTATATGTCCAAAGCCATTTGGTCGCGACATTTCGCACGTTCTCAATCGTTGTAAAAATATCTTGGTTCAGCCCGTCATACCGGACTGTTCAATTATAGCGTTCGACGTATGCATTTTGTTGTGGATTTTCCTGTTGAGTGAACAAAAGCGTAACGCCGTTTTTGTAGCCAGATAAGGTTGCTTTTTTCGAACTCAGAAATTGCTGACACCATTTCGCGTCTTGTCAAGAATGATCCCTATACTTTCCTTGATATGGTTGATATTTTCGGTCCCACAGAAGGCGGTTAAACTTTTGCAAAAATATATCAATGGAGACGCATTGTGATTATCTGTTGCGGTGAAGCGCTGATTGATATGTTGCCCGAACATCTCAAGGATGGACGCGGGGCCTTTGTACCGGTTCCCGGTGGGGCAGTCTATAACACGGCCATTGCACTTGGTCGTTTGGGCGAAGATACGGGGTTTTTTTCTGGCCTGTCTACGGATGTGTTCGGACAACAGCTCATCCGCCACTTGGAAGACAGCGGCGTCAGCACAACCTTATGTGTCCGCAGCCTCAACCCCACAACGTTGGCCTTCGTCTTCTTGAAGGACGGAGAAGCACAGTACACTTTTCTCGATGAAAACACGGCAGGTCGAATGTTGGGGTCGAAGGCGATTGTGAATTTGCCAAAAACGATCCGTGCGCTACATTTTGGTGGCATCAGCCTGATCCCAGAACCTTGTGGGTCAACGTTTGAGGAATTTATGAAGCGTAACCAAGAGCGCAAAGTTATCTCGTTTGATCCGAATATTCGCCCCGGTTTTGTTGTTGACGAGCCCGCGTATCGCGAACGCCTTCGCCGCATGGTCACGATGAGCGATATAATTAAAGTTTCTGAAGAAGATCTTGACTGGATGGAGGCTGGCGGGCATTTCGAACACGTCGCGCACAATTGGATTGAAGCCGGCGCATCGATAGTAACACTGACCATGGGCGGTGACGGCGCACGTTCGATTACCAAAGTCGAAGATGTCAGGGTCACGTCAAAACAAGTGCAGGTTGTCGATACTGTTGGTGCTGGGGATACGTTTAATGCGGGTTTCTTGGCAAGCTTACGCTTATCTGGCGTTTTGTCGAAAGAAGGCCTTCTAAGCATAGATCATCAGATTCTGCGAGCCGCCCTTGAATACGGTTCAAAAGTTGCCGCTTACACTGTTTCACAAGCCGGAGCCAACCCACCGTGGAAAGACCAAGTGTGATTTGATAATGGCCGTTTATGTCGGCGACCTTACCCGCGGACTCTAATTCTCACCTAGACGTTATTGCCGAAAACAATATCGGGTTTGCTGGAATTCCCAATGACAAAAAGAGCATTTACCAAATCATTTTCTTTTGCACGCTGGCGTGCTTTTTCAGGCGAAATTCCATGATGAATCCAGCGTTGGATCAGTCGGTGTTCAAGGACCGAAAAAGGCACATCAACTGAAATTGTCAAATCTGAATATTCTTTGATGTTTTTCCAAGGCGGCTGATCAATGAGTAAATAATTTCCTTCGGTTATTATAATTTTATGCTTTCGATTTATTTCAATTGCGCCCGCACGTGCAACATCTAATTCTCTGTCAAAGGAAGGAACAAAAACATCATCGCGACAAGATTGAATACGTTTTAAGGCCTCAACAAATCCATTCGCATCAAACGTTTGTATGGCGCCTTTTTTGTGTCTTAATGACAAACGATCAAGGATTATATTGTCAAGGTGATAACCATCCATAGGCATAATGACGACCGAGCTTGAAGATAGCTCACTGCTGATTGCATCAAATAAGTTTTTGGCCAGTGTTGATTTTCCCGCCCCTGGTGCCCCGGATATGGCAACAATAAACCGACTACCTCCACCGCAATCTGCGGCAGAAATAATGTTGCGAGACAGTTTTGAAACATCTGATGTCATGGTGTCACTATGTAAAAGGTGGTTGCGCCTGCTTCCTTAACAACGCCCAACAAGGCAAGTGCGGTGGACATTTCGCCGGGACCAACGGTAACAATAAATAAATCGCCCTTACCGACAGGGGAGGGTTGTCATATCACCATATATACAAATTAAAATTATCATTTCGAAACACAATATTATTGACCTTCACGATACGTTTCATGGCCTGATTTAATATATGTTTCCATAAATTGTTTGGCATGTCGGGCAAGGTCTTCACTGTCTTCCCAAAGGTTGCGCCAGATACCGAGCACATTGGATAAGTTGGGGGCAACGACGGCAGAAGAAAAGGATTCAAACGTTATTGGCCCATCATAATTTACTTCTGCTAAGGCCCGAAAAATATCTCCGAAATCAATATTACCCGTGCCCAAATAACCACGATGCGATTCACCGATATGGAAATACCCCAGATGATCAGAACTGCCACGAATAGCATTGCCCAGGCCGCTTTCTTCGATATTCATGTGATATGAATCTAGGTGGACAGCAACGTTGTCGGAACCAATCCTTTTTACCATTTCCACGCCTTCGGCAGCCGTGTTTAATAGGTTTGTTTCATAACGGTTTACAACTTCAAGGCCGATCAAAATGTTATCTTTTTTTGCCTTTTCAGCAATACGATAAAGTACTTCTGCTGAGTTCTGGACACCCCGTTCTGTTTTGGGATACATGTATTTTGTAAAACCGGAAAACAAAATGCCACACATATGTGTTGCACCGATATCTCTTGTTACTCTCAGGGCATCATTAAGGATTGCTTCCCCCCGCGCGACCGTGTCAGGATCTTCACTAGAAATGTCGGCTTCGATTGGCAAACCGAGTGAAACGGTCGCACCAAGATTATGTTGCTCTAACTTCGAGCGTGTAAAATTAACGTCAATGGTTGAGGGGTCAAGTGCTGGGATTTCAATGTAATCATAGCCAATTTCAGCCGTTTTTGTGATCGCGGTTTCACATTCTTCACGACTCCAACCGCCGACCCAGACTAACGCATGCAAGCCTAATTTATTCATTACTATCCTCACCAATTGTGTTCGGTTGTAGAATTCATATTTTTTTTAATCGCCATTGCCATCGCAATAACATCACCACAATAAGAATAACGCCCCAAAGAGCCGTGGCCAAATGCTGGTTGGACCCAATGATATTAAGTCCTGATGTCATGATTTGTAAGATTGCCAAAGCCAGTACTACGGGTAGCACCCGGCCAAACCCACCAAAGGGGTCAACCGCGCCTAAAAAACAGGCAAGTACTGTAATCAGCAAAAATGCTTCGCCATGTCCGACGCGCACAGAATTGAAACGAGAGAGCATGATAATTCCGGCAATGGAGCACATGAGGCCGGACAAAGTATAAATAATGATCAGGTTTCGTTTCGTATTGATCCCCGAATAAGACGTGGCTTTAATGTTGGAACCCAACATATAGGTACCAAATCCTTGGCGTGTTCTTGACAGTAAAACATGCAGAATAAAGGCGCACACGATAAAAATAAGAAGGGCTATAGGAACCCCAAAGATAGCCCCTTGCCCAATATATTGAACATATTGGGGAAAGCCTGAAATATCTTTTCCGTGGGTTAAAAACTCGCCGATACCCCGTAAAAAAATCATCATAGAAAGAGAGACCAATATAGGGTGTGCCTTGGTATAGGCGACGACAAACCCAATGGCAAAGCCACTCAATGCCCCAACAAACATTGCGAATAAACAGCCCAAAACAAAAAACTCAATGCCAGCATCGATGCCACCGAAGGACTGTAGCGTCCAAGCTAGCGCCAAGCCAGAAATGTTGGCTGTATACGTGATTGCCAAATTCAGCCCGCCGGACAAAATAGGAATCATCATAGCCAAGGTCAATAATCCGAGCGCAGGTAATTGATACGCCATGGACGAAAATGTAGTCATCGTAAAAAAATTAGGGGAGGCCACGCTAAATATAATGACTATTGCAACTAAAAATGCTGTTAATCCGACCACTTCACCTTGGAGATACTGTTTCATTTTGACTTCTGAAAATATCACGTCAGTCTTCCTTCGCCATGCGAGCTCTTATCTCTGTAAAAGAGACGTTAGACAATGTGATGGAAAACAAGATGATTACACCAACAATTGCTTTAAAGGCAAACGGAGTTACGCCAAGTAAGTTCAATCCATTTTGGATGATAGCTATAAGCAGTACGCCAAGCACGCATCCCAATACGGTTCCGCTTCCCCCACCCAAAGTTGCCCCGCCCAACACGACGGCAGCAAGAACGTCAAGTTCCCTGCCAATCAGAGCATTTGGTACGATTTCTTGTGTGAAGTGAGCCTGAATTAGTCCGCCAATTCCAGCCATCATGCCAAGCCAGCCATATGAAATGAAATGAACAGCAGCAACATTCACTCCAACCCGGCGCGCGCCTTCAGGGTTATCGCCGTAAGCGTAAATTTGCCGCCCAATAGATGTGTAATTGATAAGCCCCCATGTCAAAACAACGGCGGCAACCATAACCGCGACGGGTAACGTTAATTCTGCCCAGGTTCCGTTTGCCATTTGATGTTCAATAAGAATGACGCGGTCTGTCCACCAGTCTGGAAGATTATAAATATATACGCCTTTTGTCAGGAACATCAGCAGGCCAAAAGAAATGTTGAATGTGGCAATTGTCACCACAATCGAAATGATTCGAAAATAGTGAATAAGTCCTGCATTTATTGCCCCTAAGACAATCCCTAAGAGGGCGGTCACCACAAAACCAAGAAACCAATTACCACCACCCATGTCGTTCAGGATATAAAAGGCAACGTATTGGACTACAGATGCTGCAACAGCAAAAGAGATGTCGATACCACCAGAAATAAGCACAACCAAAAGCCCGACAGCAAAAATAATATTAACCGCGCTGATGTTCAGCAAATCGAACAGATTGACCAGCGAGAAATATTGATCCGTGGTAATCGATAAAACAAGCGACAAGCTTGTGATGATTATCATCAGCCATGTTTCAGTCGGGTGTGTTTTAAACATTTTATCGATAGACGGCATTCTCCAATTCCGAAATTTCACATTGTGCGGGAATGTATTGTTGTTCTATCCGCCCATGAGACATGTGCAAAACCCTATTAGAGTTAAAGTAAACTTCTGAAACGTCATCAGAAATCAATAATATCGCCAGGCCTTGTTTTGCCAGCTCGCGGACTATTTTGAAAATTCCCTCGCGCGCACCAACGTCGACACCCACTGTGGGTGAATCTAAAATCAAAAGTTTAGGATTGGTCGCCAGCCACTTTGCAATCACGATTTTTTGTTGGTTTCCCCCAGATAACGTGGAAATGGCATCCGTTGTTTTGCCGATTTTAACATTTAGTTCTGATATCCAATATTCAACGGTTTCATTCTTTTTTCTAAATGAAATGAGCCGCCCAAATGTTAATATTTTGTCCAGAACAGACAGTATTAAATTGTCGGCAATCGATTGCTCCTGAATAAGGCCGAGCGCCAACCGATCTTCCGATACGTATGCGACACCCGACTTAATTGCGTCGAGGTTTGAGCGAAATTTAATGATTTCGCCTCCTAGTCGCATTTCGCCACGCGAAGGTTTGGTTGTACCAAACAGGCTTAAGGCTAACTCTGTTCGTCCTGAACCCAGTAGGCCTGTGATGCCAACCACTTCTCCTTCACATATCGTCAAAGAGATATCTTCGTATTCGCCCTTCCGTGATAGGTTAGATAATTCAAGTACTGGGGAGGTCTCAGTAATACTTTCATCATTAACACTTTGGTTAATCGTTAAACCTGTCATTAATTCCGTTAAACGGGCTTGTGTCATGCCCTCAGCTTCATATACACCGACTTTATTGCCATCTCGCAATACGGTCACCCGATTTGCAATTTCCAACACTTCTGCCAGTCGATGACTTACAAACACCACGGCGACACCTTCAGCAGAAAGCGTACGCACAATATCAAGCAATCGGGTTGTTTCTGATTGTGTCAGAGAGGCCGTCGGCTCATCCATAAAGATGATTTTTGCTTGACTAACCAGAGCGCGACAAACTGCTACGAGCTGTCTTTGGGCAATTGGGAGATCTTTGACTTGAGCATTCAAATCCAGATTTACACCAAGCCGCGTGCAGACTTGTCCAGCTTTATTACGGATTTCATCATATTTGACTAAGGATGGACGTAGCCCAACGAGGCTTTCAAAGGCGATGTTTTCATCCACACGCATTTCCGGAAATAAAGCGTGATCTTGCCAGATGACTTCGATGCCTAAATTACGAGCTTGTCCGGGGTTTAATGATTTAAATTGTTGCCCCCTAATTTTCATATCGGCACTATGTTCAGGAGTGTAGACTCCTGAAATTATTTTTATCAATGTGCTTTTACCGCAACCATTTTCACCGGCTATGCAATGCACCTCGCCTGATAGTACTTCAAAGTTGATATTAGACAGTGCATGCACACCACCAAAAACTTTTGAAATATTCTGAAAATCAATTTCGGGGACATCGTTAAGTTTACGTGTCTCCCTAGGTCGGGTGCTCACAGACATATTGGCCTCGCTCTCCCTCAACATCTATATCTAGGTGCTTACAGCCCCATTGCTGCAAGTTTGTCGACAGTATCTTTGTTGATGGCAACAAGTTGGTTAACGACTATGTTACGAGTTTTCGCATCAGGATCAACGACGCCCAGACCTGGAATGTTGGTACCTTTTTTGATTTCAGCACCTTGAACGACCATATCAGCCAACGTGACGAACACTTTCCCAGCTTCTTTGGGGTTCCACATAAAGCCACCTGAAATAACATCAGCCTTAACAAGTTTTTGACCTTGTCCTGGAGAGAATGGGCCAAGCACATGAACTTTTCCGACTAGACGACGTTCCTGAATTGCGCGACCTGCCCCAATCGGGCCTTGGCTGCCAAAGGCTAGGAAGCCATTTAGATTTTTATGAGCAGACATCAAATCCAAAGCCGTTTTGCGGCTGTCATCAACACTTTCTGCAACACCGTAGCGTTCTCCAACCAATTTAATGCCAGGATGGTTTTTCTTTAAATAAGCAATGGCTGCGTCTGCCCATGCATTGTGTAAAGGTACGGTTAACGAACCAACAAAAACGGCATATTCACCTTTTCCGCTAATTTTCTTGGCAAGTAATTCAGCATGGGCCTCGCCAAAGCCAGTTGCTGAAGCTAATTCAAAGTTCCAATCAACATTTTTCTGACCAGGACTTTCATGGGTGATGACTTTGATGCCCTTACTCCGCGCCTTAGCCAACACGGGTTCTAAGGCTTCTGAATCATTCGGAACCACACCGATAGCGGTGACACCGCGGGCAATCAAATCTTCAATTGCTCTAACTTGAAGAGCTGGGTCCGCACTGGTAGGCCCGATCATATAGGCTTCAACGCCCAATTCTTTGGCCCGTTCGGTGATGCCGGCTTCCATAGCATTAAACCAAGGAACGCCACCGATTTTGACAACAACGCCCAATTTTGTATCTGCTGCGAATGCACCTGAAGCTGTGATTGTCGCAACAGCAGCACATGCAAGGGCTAGTGTAAGTTTACGAAACATCATATTCGTTTCTCCCTGTTGAAAAAAACAATCTCTATAAATAGGGTTTAGATGACCAAGTATCACTGCATTGTTTACGTTAAATCGTAAGCCATATTTTATTATGCAGTGATTGCACAATCGACGTGGGCGGTGCTGCCGTAATCAGCCAGTCCGGCACGGCTATGAATATCAATCAGGCCACCAACAAAGCCATTATCAATTGGAACACGGTCAACATCGGCAGTGCACTCAATAGTTTTATGCCTTCTTATATGGCTCTGATGCAAGGCGAGCAGGTAAAATCATTATCAGGATAGGAGTCTGAATATGAAGATGAAATATATTTTAAGCAGTTTGGCGATCGCCACCACGTTAATGTTGGGGACCGCATTTGCGCAGGATGATTTCAGTGCCGTTTATGTGATGAGTGACAACCTCGGCGATATGGGCTTCAACGACAACGCTGCAGCAGGTTTTGCGCGCGTCGAAGAGGAAGGTGTAAGAACCCGCCTGCTTCAGGCATCGCCCACCGACCCGCAGCTGTGGCGTCAAAACCTTGAGGCCGTCTCGAACTCGGGCGATTGGGACGTGATCTTTACCGGCCCCAACATGCACGACAATTTGGCTGCAGTCGCGCCGAAAAACGCAGATCAGATGTACGTCTTCTTTGATGATGAATTGACCGAGCCAAATGTTCTTTCGATCAAATACGCCCAGAACGAAGGATCGTATCTCGCGGGTGCGCTTGCGGCGGTCGCCGCGACAGACACCGAAAACTTCCCGCTGTCATCGGGTGAAGCGAAAATCGCCATCGTCGCAGGCATGGACCTGCCAATCATCCAAGACTTCATTCTCGGCTTTAAGCAGGGTGCCGCCACCATGGTGCCGAACATCGAGATTCAGATTATTTTCATCGGTAACTTTATTGATGCGCAAAAGGCCTATGACCTGACTCGCACCTCCATCGAAAACGGAGCCAACGTCGTTTATAATGTGGCTGGCCCTGCTGGGCTGGGTATCCTTAAGGCTGCGGCGGATTCCGACAAATATGCCATTGGCGTGGATTCTAATCAGAACGGCATCCATCCTGACAACGTGATTGCGTCCATGCTCAAGCAGATCGGCAATTCGATCTACAACTCGATTGAGCAGATCAAGGCGGGCGAAGCCGAGTTCGGCACAGTTCAGGTCTTTGGTCTGGAAGACGAGGGGGTCGCGCTGATCTACAACGATACGATCGTTCCCGAACAGGTGAAGGCACAGATTGCGGCTGCTGAGGCGAAAGTCACCAGCGGCGAGATCGAGGTCGACTCAGCTTTCTGATTGCTAAGAATGGCGGGAGGCACCACAGGTCGCCCGCCGCCTTAGGGATTTGCTTTGGCGAAAACGGAAGTTTCACGATGGATCATGACAATATTCTTGTGCTCGACGGTATCGCCAAACAGTTCGGTGACGTGGTCGCGCTGGAACATGTCGACCTGTCAATCCGGCGTGGCGAAGTCCATGTGGTGTGCGGCGAAAATGGCGCGGGCAAATCTACGCTTATGAACATTCTGGTTGGCATCCATGCCCCTGATGCTGGCAAAATCGCATTTAACGGTAAGGCTTCGACGATCCGCGATCCACTGGCCGCTGGCGCTATGGGCATTGGCATGGTGCATCAGCACTTTACGCTGGTTCCGTCGATGAGCGTGGCCGAAAACCTGTTTCTTGGCCATCACCTGCGCCGCTTCGGGGTTTTCTCGGATCACCGCGCTATGGTGGAGCACGCGGGCACTCTTATTGATACTTACAGTTTTGCCCTCGATCCCGAGGCAATCGTGCGCACGCTTTCGGTGGGGCAACGGCAGCGGGTAGAAATTCTCAAGGCGCTGGTGTTCGACGCGGAGCTTTTGATCCTGGACGAGCCGACAGCCGTGCTGACACCCCCCGAAGTTGAAGAACTCCTTAAAGTCATTACTAACCTGCGTGATCGTGGGCGGACCGTTCTTTTCATCACTCATAAACTGCGCGAAGTAAAAGCGGTCTCTGACCGGGTAACGATTCTGCGGCGCGGCAAAAACATCTCGACACATATCACCAAGACCGTGACCGAGAACGACATTGCCCGGGACATGGTTGGCAGGGACGTCTTTCTGACGGGTCGTCAGGGCCAAGGCACGCGCACGTTCGGCAACAACGTGTTGCAACTTGAAAACGTCAGCATCACCAATTCCAACGGGCGGCTTCTGCTGGACGGCGTCGATCTGGACGTGCGCGCCGGAGAGGTGCTGGGGGTAGCTGGCGTGGACGGTAACGGACAGACCGAACTGGCCGAGGCGATAGCGGGCCTGATCCCGGTTCAAGCTGGCACGATCCGGCTGGATGGTACGGATATCACCAATGCATCCGTCGTAGGACGCCAAGAGGCTGGGCTCGGTTTCGTCCCCGAAGATCGGCTGGACCGGGGCCTGAGCCGTAACATGAGCATCGCCGAAAACATGGCGGCGACGAATTACCTGAGGGCAGGCATTTTGTGGCGTGGTTTCGTGGACAAGGGTCGGCTGGCTGAATTCACCCAAAAGGGGATCGAGCAGTTCGATATTCGCGGGGCCAAGCCCGGTCTTGCCGTGGGCTCGCTGTCTGGCGGTAACATGCAAAAGGTCGTGCTAGCACGCGAATTTGCCCGCGACCCCAAAGTCTTGCTGGTCAGTCAGCCAACACGCGGCCTCGATATCGGCGCGTCGGAATTTGTCTACTCCGAGATCCTCTCGGCTGCAGATAAGGGCAACGGTATTCTTCTTATCTCGTCCGAACTTTCCGAGATCTTCGCGCTCGCTGACCGGATTGCGGTCATCTACTCGGGCCGCATCATGCAGGTTCTGACCCGCGAGGACGCCGACGAGGAGACTGTCGGTATCCTGATGAACGGCGGCAAGAAGCAAGCGGCATGATAAATACCGATTTCAAAGAGTCACTGCATGCATTGAAAGCACCCCTGGGGGCCATTGCGCTGACCATGGCACTGGGCTTCCTTTTGGTTGCTGCAATTTCGGATGAGCCGGTGCTGGCCTACCGCGAGCTTCTGTTCGCGAATTTCGATTCCCTCAGCAACTTTGCATTGTTCCTCAATCGCGCGACACCGCTGGTGCTGATCTCGGTGGGTATCACGTTTGCCTTTCGGGCGGGCGTATTCAACGTGGGCGGCGAGGGGCAGCTGTTCGCCGGGGCGATCGCCACGACAGCCGTGGGCATCGCATTCGCCGGATTGCCCGCCGTGATCCTGTTTCCGCTTGCCGTCATTGTGGGCATTGCTGCGGGCGCTGCAGTCGGTTGGGTGCCGGGTATTCTAAAGGTCAAACTGGGCGTCGATGAAGTGGTCGTTACGCTGATGCTCAATACCATTGTACTGCTGTTTACTTCATACATGGTTAACCAAGTGATCCGCGACACGACGGCCTACGGTGCGGTTAGCTGGAAGCTGCCGGAACATATCTGGTTGCCAACGATTCCCGGTATTCCGGGGGCCACCAGCGGATTTATAATCGCCGTAGTTCTGTCTTTGGTCAGCTGGGTCGTTCTGTTCCGCACTCAATGGGGCACCGAGGTCCGCTCAGCTGGTACGAACCTGCGCTATGCAGAGGCCGTAGGGATTGCCGCGGGCAGGCGCGTGATTACGGCGATGTTGATCGCGGGTGGCTTTGCCGGTCTCGCAGGCGCGCTTTATGTGTTGGGGATCGGGCACCGGTTTGAGCAGAATTTCTCGCCAGAATACGGACTGATCGCACTGACGTGTGCCCTTTTGGCTCGGGTCAATCCCGCCGCGTCGCTGTTCACTGCGCTGTACTACGCGTTGATGCTAAACGGGGCCGCTTACATGCAGATCTCGACCGAGGTTCCCCGCTCACTGGTTATTCTGCTCACGGGTTTGCTGGTGTTGTTGATGACGGCGCGTTTGACCCGCAAGGGTAGTAACGGCCAAACATTCGACGCATTCTAGGAGGGACGCCCATGTCATACGAATCCCTGCTTGCCTCGGTACTGGAACAGTCGACCCCATTGGTGCTGGCGGCGCTGGCAGCAATGATCACCCTGCGCGCGAACATCCTGAACGTCGCCGTTGAAGGTATGATGCTGGTCTCGGCCTTTTGTGCCATTGCGGTCGGGTCGGCAACAGGCAGCGCGCTCGCCGGATTCAGCGCGGGCATCTTTGGGGCGGTTGGCGCCTCGCTGGTGTTCTCGATCATCACCTTGCGGTTCGGGGCCGGGTTCATCGTTGCTGGGCTGGGGATCAACCTGTTGGCCGCAGGTGGGACGCTATTTGCGTTGGAACGTTGGTACAACAGTCCGGGTGGTCTCAGGCCGCTTGGCTTTCCTGAAATGTGGCACGTCCCGGAGGGTAGCCTGTCCTTTATTCCGCTTCTGGGTCCAGCGTTAGAGGGGCAAAGCATCATCGTGCTCCTGACCGTTCTGGCCGTGCCCGCCTGCTGGGTGTTTTTGTATCGAACGCCGACAGGTTCGTATCTGCGCGCTGCGGGCGAAGACGAACACGCGGCGCGCTCCGCCGGTATCAATGTCGTGCGGATGAAGGTCCTGGCCGTGACGATCAGCGGCCTTTTTTCTGGGCTCGCCGGCGCACAGCTTGCGATGGATAAGCTACATTTCTTCCTCCCCAATATGACAGCGGGTCGCGGGTTCATAGGCCTTGCTGCTACATTGTTTGGGGCGGGGCATCCCTGGGCGACAGCAAGTGCTGCGGTTTTGTTTGGTTTTTTCGGTGCGCTTGGAGATCGCCTGCAGGCCTTCGATATTCCAGCGCAGTTCGTGCTGATGCTGCCCTATCTGGTGGCGATCCTTGCCCTGACCTTTTCTCGCTGGCGGATATATGTCCGCAACAAGCCAGCCAAATTGTGAGTTTGTCTATGTCTTTGCCTATCATCCTCGATTGCGACCCCGGAAATGACGACGCCCTTGGAATTCTTGTGGCAGCCGGTCATGCTGCAATTGATCTGCGGGCAGTGACCACCGGCGCCGGCCATCTGGCAGGTGACCGAACTGCGCGCAACGCCGCCATCACGCTGCACTTGTCAGGCCGATCTGACATCCCTGTGGGAGCTGGCGCGTTGAACCCTTTGGTGCGCGAGCGGATGATCGCAGGCGTTCTTGATATGGCCTCCGCGCTTGATCCTGAGAGGCCTGATCTTGAGGCGCAGGACCTTGATCCGCGCCATTCTGCAGAACTGATCGCGCAAACTGTGCTGTCGGGAGATGCCGCGACCATCGTCACCACTGGCCCGCTGACGAACCTTGCCATGGCGCTGCACCGCACGCCTGAAATTGCGGCCACGCTGGAGCGGATCGTCATGCTGGGCGGATCTTGGGGGCTAGGCAACAAGACCGCCGCCGCGGAATGGAACATCCTTTGCGACCCCGAAGCGGCGCATGTCGTTTTGGGAGCGGGCGTTCCGATCACGATGCTTCCGATAGACGCACTTGGCCCCGTAGGCATCACCCCTGACCTGATCAAGCGCACCCATGCCATTGGCGGCCCGGTCGGCAATTTTGCCACTGAATTATTGCAATCGCTGGTCACGACGTTTAACCCTGGTAGCGTCATGGCACCCAAATTCATGCCGCTAAACGATCCGGTGGCCAGCCTTGTTGCGGCGCAGCCCGACTTGGCGCAAACGCAGCCTGCTCACGTCGTTGTCGAACTTGCTGGTCGCCACACCTATGGGCGTACTGTCGTCGATTTCGCCTTGCGCGGCGGCGCGGCGGCAAACGTCGATGTCGTGACTCAGTTGGACTGCGACCGGACCCTGTATGCTTTCGTCGATGCGCTGACGCGCCTCGCAAATTCAGACACATAGAAAACGGAGATTTCCTACCATGGCAAAGCAACCCCGCGTCCTGATCGCAGGCGAATCCTGGACCGTTCATTCGATCCACCAAAAAGGCTTCGATAGCTTCACCACCACGGAATACGCTGAGGGGGTGAAATGGCTGCGCGAGGCCCTTGAGGCAGGAGGGTGGGAAGTTACCTATCAGCCCGCCCATGTCGCCGCCCGCGACTTTCCGTTCGAGACGACAGACCTGGCCCAATATGACTGCGTGATCCTGAGCGATATCGGTGCCAATACGCTGCTCTTGCACCCCGATACATTTGTGCGCTCCAAACCTTTGCCAAACCGGCTGGAAACGATCCGTCAGTATGTCGAAAACGGTGGCGGTCTCATCATGGTCGGCGGCTATCTGACATTCCAGGGGATCGACGCCAAGGCACAGTATCGCGGCACGCCGATCGAGACGGCTTTACCGGTAACCCTCGAGATAGGCGATGACCGTGTGGAATGTCCCGAAGGCGTTACGCCGCAAGTGATCGACGCCAATCATCCCCTCGTTGCCGGGATCGAAGGCGTCTGGCCCGACCTGCTTGGATACAATCGGCTGACAGCAAAGGCAGACGGCGAGGTAGTCGTGACCGTAGGGGACGATCCGCTGATCGCGATCGGCACTCATGGCAAGGGACGCAGCGTTGCATTTGCTTCCGACTGCGGCCCGCACTGGGCACCGCCCTCGTTCGTGGATTGGAAAGATTACGCCACCATCTGGCAGCGCATGACTGCATGGGCGGGGCGGCAATGACATGGTCGCGCTAAACGTCATGCGCTGGGGCGACCTGGGGGCTGCACACACCATGGTCGCTCTGCATGGGATCACCTCAAACGGCGGGGCGATGTGCGAACCGGCCCGCTGCCTCGCTGACAAGGACTGGCAGGTGCTGGCCGCCGACATGCGCGGCCACGGCGAAAGCGGCCGGGGCAACGGGGACTTCTCGTTCAATGCCCTGCTTGGCGATCTGGCCGAGGCGCTGCCGATGTCTCCTGATGTTCTGCTCGGTCATTCTTTTGGTGGAACGCTAGCGCAGATCGGCGTGCTAAACGGCATGTTTACGCCCGGCGCGCTGATCCTTGAAGACCCTGTTTCGGTTTTTGCGGACCAGGAAACCCCGCGTGCCATGCTCGATTGGGACGAAGTCAATCTGCCAACCACCATCGACGGTTTGCTTGCAGCCAATCCGGGGTGGACGGCCCTTGATGCGGCGTGGAAGTTGGTGTCGATCCAGCAGATATCTTTTGACGATGCGCGCGCGGCATTCGCCGGAAACGCGCCGTGGGATTTGCGGCCTGATGCGGCGCGGCTGAGTTCGAAGCTACCGACTGTCTGGGTTCTCCCTGATGTCAGCCGTTTTGTGCCGTCAGGTGACGTGGCACGGCTACAAGCTGACACGCCGGACGGATCCTTGGCGATTTTTAATGGGGCAGGACACAGCGTCCACCGGGATGAAACGACGGCCTTTGTCAATATTGTTGAGCGGCTTGCCCAAGGGGAGTGGTTTAAATGAGCACGGATAGTGACTTCAAATTTCGCTTCGGTGGCCACCGCGCAGATCAGCGGATAGCACTCGGCGCTCCCTTCGAGGTGTTCACCGAAGACTGCTTCTCTGGAAAGCTGACATCGGAAACTGGAAAGCCGCGCGAAGTGGCACCGTATCCGAGGGTAAATCCGCTCGCGGGCCCTTTCCATATCGAGGGGGTGCGACAGGGCGATATCGTTGCAATCCATATTCGGTCAATGACACCTGCGCGTGATTGGGGCGTCGCAACCGTTTCACCTAATTTTGGCTTGCTTTCGGGAACGCGGATGGCACCAAACCTTCAGCCCGATAGTGATGAGCGTGTTTGGATTTGGCGTCTCGATGATGACCACACCACTCTGCGAACCAAGGCGGCAAACGGGACTGAAATGTCGGTTCCCTTTAATCCTTTCTTTGGCACGATCGGTGTGGCCCCAGCACATGGCGAAGTGCGCCTCGGCGTTGTTCCAGGTGACTTCGGCGGCAATCTCGACATGCCCGAACTTTGCACTGGGACGACGCTTTATCTACGGGCAAATGTGGACGGCGCTCATCTGTATTTGGGCGACGGACACTACGCTCAAGGCGACGGCGAAATAACAGGAACGGCCATTGAGGGCGCGTTTAACTCGGGCCTTTCGGTAACGATGGCCTCTGACGACGAAACTTTTGATTTCCCCCGCATCGAAACACAGATCAGCATCGGAGTCATCGGCGTTGGGCGCCCACTCGAAAACGCAATCAAAGTTGCCGCAGCCGAAATGGTGCGATGGGTCGCCCAATTGACCGGGTTGGACCCGCAGGATGCTTATCAACTTGTCAGTCAGATCGGAAAGCTGCGCGTTTGTAATCTTGTGAACCCCGAATACACGGCATTGTTATCCGTTCCTAAAACGATTTTGCCTAAAGGCACTGTCGTCATGGGCGGACAGCACGACATCTAGGGCAGTTCGCTCTAAATTGAAGAAGGTTGTGGACAAGAAGGGTAAGCTTTTCAACAGGAGAGAAAATATGAATTTTCGTCAAACGTTAAGATCAACAGTGCTTGCGATCGCCTTCGCATTCGCTGTCGCATTCGCGAGCACTTCAGTGCTTGCGGACGAACTCAAAATCGGACTCGTCCAGATCAATCAACAGGCCCTCTTTTTCACACAAATGAATGCAGGCGCACAGGCGGCAGCAGATGCTGCGGGGGCCGAGTTATTCATCTTTAATGCAAACAACGACCCGGCCAAGCAGGCAGATGCTATCGAAACCTACATCGCTGGAGGCGTGGATGGCCTCGTGGTTGTGGCGATCGACGTAAACGGCGTCATGCCAAGCATCGTAGATGCCGACGCTGCGGGTATCCCGGTTGCTGCCGTTGATGCAATCTTGCCAGAGGGCCCACAGATCGCGCAGGTCGGTGTCGATAACGAACTTGCTGGTCAGTCGATGGCGGTTCATCTTATGGATTACCTTGATGGTCGCGGATCCGAAAGCGTGGAGCTTGGTATCGTCGGGGCGCTCAATTCGTTCATTCAAAATGTCCGTCAGAAGGGTTTTGAAGACGGGATCTCAGGCGACGCACGCATTACGATAGTGGGTGTTGTCGATGGTCGCAACGTGCAGGACAATGCTCTAAGGGCTGCCGAGAATTTGATAACAGCGAACCCTGGAATTGATGTGATATACGCAACTGGTGAGCCAGCTCTTGTAGGCGCGATTGCTGCCGTTGAAAGTCAAGGACGTACCGGTGACATCAAAGTTATCGGTTGGGATCTGACTGGCGAAGTGATTGCCGGAATTGATGCTGGATATGTTACTGCCGTCATTCAGCAGGATCCGGCAGGTATGGGCGCTGCTGCGGTAAACGCAGTGCTCAATTCCATCGCGGGTGAGGCGATTGAATATGACGTTGCCGTTCCGGTCACCATCGTCACAACGGAGAACGTTGATCCTTACCGCGAGGTTTTTAAGTAGTGGTCTCGCAACCGCGCATTTCAGTGCGGGGAATAAAAAAACGTTTTGGCGCGGTTGAAGCCCTGCGCGGTGTTGATCTGGATATCTATCCAGGTGAGTGCCTGGGTCTCGTGGGCGACAACGCGGCCGGTAAATCAACCTTTACCAAAATGTTGTCTGGAGCATACGTGCCGGATGAAGGCGAGATTAAGATCGATGGTCGCGTGGTCCGATTCGAGACGCCGAATGATGCCCGAGAGCATCGGATCGAGATGGTCTACCAAGACTTAAGTCTTTGCGACACGATTGACATTCCGGGCAATCTTTTTCTGGGGCGGGAGCTGCGCAAATTGCCCAAATTTCTTGGTTTCCTGGACAAGAGCGAGATGCGAAAGAGCGCACAGGAGATGCTGGATAAACTGCAAATCCGCATTCCAAATATAAATTCTAAGGTTGCGATGCTATCGGGAGGTCAGCGTCAAGCCATCGCCATTGCCCGCGCCGCCGCCTTTAACCCTGATGTGCTGATAATGGACGAACCAACATCGGCACTCGCCGTCGCCGAGGTCAACGCTGTGTTGGACCTGATTAATCGTTTAAAGGAAACGGGAGTATCCATTATTCTGATAACGCACCGACTGCAGGACTTGTTTCGCGTTTGTGACCGCATCGCTGTTATGTACGAGGGCACGAAAGTGGCCGAACGAAACATACACGAGACTAATCTTGAAGATCTGGTCCATCTGATTGTTGGAGAGCATGCACATTCAAAGACAAAGCAAGAATAAGAACGTCGGGCTGACGGAATTTTTGGCCCAAAATGCGCAGGTATCTAGCATCGCTGTTTTTCTGTTGGTCTGCGTTGTCGGTTTTTCAGCGTCGACAGACGCCTTTCTCACTAGCAACAATCTTCTAAATCTTCTTCGCCAATCGGCCCCTTTAGTGATCGTGGCGGTGGCGATGACATTCGTGATCACCACGGGTGGAATCGATTTGTCAGTTGGTTCGACGCTCGCACTTTCTAATGCGCTGGTGGCAATTGTCATAGCGCAGGGAACGCCTTGGCCGGTGGCAGTGCTGATGGTTCTGGGCGTGGGCGCATTGATCGGACTGATGCAGGGCTGGTTTATCGCCTACGAGAAAATTCCACCGTTTATTGTCACCCTCGCGGGTCTGTCGATTTTCCGTGGCATCGCACTTTTGATGACCGAAGGCTTTTCGATCCCGATCGATCGAGGTTCAGGTTTCATAGCTCTTGGTCGTGGCTGGTTCATGGGTGTGCCGATTCCTGCGATCCTGGCAATAGTTGTGGTTGTGGCTGGTCTGGTTACGCTCTCACAGACGACGTTTGGGCGGCATGTGATCGGGATTGGTGCGGATACAGAGTCGGCGCGCCGCGCGGGTATCTCCACAAAGCGCGTGATTATCATGGTTTATGTTCTAGCCGGAGTGGCTGCAGCTTTTGCCGGCGTAATCTTTGCAGCACGCCTGGCCAGTGGTAGTTCAAACGCCGGTGTTGGATTCGAACTCGAAGTCATCGCGGCTGTGGTTTTGGGCGGCACCTCTCTGATGGGCGGTCGTGGATCCGTAGCTGGCACAGTGCTCGGAGCACTCACCATCGTCGTGATTGGTAACGGACTGATCCTGTCGCATGTGTCTCCATTCTTCACACAAATTGTCACCGGGGCGATCATCTTGATTGCAATCTGGTTGAATACCAGAGTTTTCACTCGCATCGGTACAACCCACTGAGGAGCAAGATGATGTCGGAATCGACCGCTATGACAGTACTAGGCCCGGTCTCCACTTCGGAGATTGGGGTCACGCTGATGCATGAACATATCTTCAATGATTGTTCTTGCTGTTGGCGTGGCCACGAGCCAGATTATTCTTCGGAAATCATGCATAGCAAAGTCGATGCTTCTATGCAGCAGCAACTCATCGAAGATCCGTTTGGGTGTTTGGATAACTGTGGTAATGATGACGAGACGTTGGCCATTCAGGAACTCGCGCCGGTCACCGCTCATGGCGGGCGGACACTGGTGGACCCGACGAATCGGGATATTGGACGCGATCCCGAGGCACTTATGCGGGTAGCGAAAGCCACTGGGCTAAATATCATAATGGGTGCGGGTTATTATCTGCACAGCTCGCACCCACCTGAATTGAGTGCCCTATCGGTCGATGATATTGCTGCGGAGATTCAGACCGAATATGAGATCGGTGTTGATCAAACTGGCGCTCGAATCGGCTTGATCGGCGAGATCGGCGTCAGTGGCGAATTTACCGATACAGAAAAGAAAGTCTTGGAAGGCTCAGCTAAGGCCGCAGTCCGGACGGGACTGCCGCTGATGGTGCACCTGCCGGGTTGGGACAGGCTTGGCCATGAGGTACTGGATGTGGTCGAAGCCTGCGAGCTGAACCCCGCACGCGTCATTCTTTGCCACATGAATCCCTCTTGCGGCGATCAACCCTACCAAAAAGCGCTGGCTGCGCGGGGTGCCTTTATCGAATATGATATGGTCGGTATGGACTACATATTTGAGCAGGGCCGTGTCACTTGCCCGACAGATAATGAAAGCGCGATTGGTCTCGCAAATCTGGCTGAAGCTGGTCATCTAAGTCAGTTGCTTTTGTCGCAGGATGTTTTTCTAAAGTCCATGCTCAGTATCCATGGCGGCAAAGGCTACGCCCATCTTTTTTCGGAATTCCTGCCTCGCCTATTGGGCCATGGTTTCGGTCAGGACGAGATCAACCAAATGATGGTCTCCAATCCGGCCATGGCACTTACAATTCAAAAATAAAGGCGGTCGCTCCTATAATGTCCGATTTCACCGATAGCTCCTGTGACTTTCTCGCTGAGAACTTCGATCGCTTTTCTTCGATTCGCCGAGAAATTCATATGCGGCCGGAGCTTGCATACGAAGAGACGGAAACCTCCGCCCGTGTAGCAAAGTTTCTTACAGATATTGACTGGACGGTCTCAAGCGGTATCGGTGGCACGGGGATTGTAGCCACTTTAGCCGGAGGCCCAGGTCCAACAATAGGGCTGCGTGCCGACCTGGATGCTCTTCCAATTGTCGAAAAGAGCAGCGTAGCGCACTGCAGTGGTTACAAGGGAAAAATGCACGCTTGCGGCCATGACGGACACATAACAATATTACTTGCTTTAGCAGAGTTACTCGCTCGGGAGAAACAACGGCCGGGAGATGTCCACCTCTATTTTCAACCAGCTGAGGAGACTGGAAGTGGAGCGCAGTCCATGCTGGAAGACGGTGCGCTCACAAGGTTTCCATGCGACCAGATGTTAGGTTTCCACAACTGGCCGGCCCTTCCATTTGGGGCCATTTCAGTGCGCCAAGGTGTCCAGATGAGTGCCTTCCAATCGCTCGAACTGGATTTCCTATGTGGCGGTGGTCATGCGGCGATGCCGGAAAATTGCCCGGACATTTTTTCGGCCATGTCTGATTTTCTTCGCCAATCTTATTCCAGAATAAGAAACCTGAAGGATGAAAGTGCACCGGTGAGCTTTTCTTTCACACGGGTTAACGGCGGCAGCGCCATAAATTTGATTCCTACTAAAATCAGTCTAGAGGCGAGTTTTCGATACAGTTCCAATCGTCAGTTTTTGATAGTTCGCGATATCGTCGATGAAATCCGCAAGCAAACTGTCACAAACTATGGAGTTGATATTGAAACGAGATGGATCGAACGATTTGCTCCACTCGTTAATGATGAGGGTGTCACCTCGAGTCTGGTCAAAAGCCTGTCCGACGTTCCCGGTGTAACCTATCGAGAAACAGAGACACCCTCAATGGTTGCAGATGACTTTGGGTATTTTGCCGAGCTTGTCCCTAGTTGCTATTTTTGGATTGGCACTGGACAGACAGATACGAATCTCCATGCGGACAACTTTGATTTTAACGACAATATTTTGAAGGTTGCTCCAGCCGTCCTACATAACTATGTCATGTGTTGTGGGTTACAGGAGCAAGCGAACGAAGCGTGATCTCATTTGACTGCTGCTACTAATTGATCCGCAAGAACCGGTTGTCGGAAACCTGCTGCCGGTTTCTTGCGTACGACCCAGAAACCGAAACTCTTACAAGAGGATAATCCAGGAATGTCAGTTGGACAATTACGAGACAATGCAATTACGTCGCTGTTCGGGCAGCCCAAAATCGTCATCGGCGTTGTACATTCGAGGGCACTGCCAGGTGCTCCAAGATATAGCGGCGGTCCGGTTTCCGAGATTTACGACTACGCGCTCGCTGAGGCGCAGCGATATGCAGAAGCGGGTGTGGACGGACTGATCGTGGAAAATCACGGCGACATCCCGTTTCTTAAACCCGACGCAATTGGACCAGAAACTGCTGCTTGCATGGCCGTCATGACTGAACGTGTCCGGGTAGCAACCGGTCTGCAAATCGGCGTGAATGTTTTGGCAAATGGGGCGCTTCAGGCATTGTCCATCGCGCAAGCAGCCGGCGCTTCGTTCATACGTGTCAACCAGTGGTCGAACGCCTACGTCGCCAATGAGGGAATAGTGGAAGGACCGGCCGCCATAGCATTGCGTTATCGCAGAACCATCGGTGCCGAAGCGGTTCGGGTTTTTGCGGATGTACATGTTAAACACGGCGCGCATGCAATTACCGCTGATCGCAGCATCGAAGAGCTGGCTCGTGACAACGAGTTCTTTGACGCCGATGTGGCGATTGCGACGGGCCAGCGTACTGGTAATGCCGCAACTCAAGAAGAGCTTGCCACCATCGCTGGAGCAACAAGTCTGCCCGTGGTGGTCGGTAGCGGTGTTAACGAGGGCAATGTCGAAAGAATAATGTCGATCGCAAGTGGTGTGATAGTCGCAAGTTCTCTTAAGAAAGATGGTGTTTGGTGGAACCCCGTTGATCCGGCGCGCGCGCGAAGCTTCATGCGGGTGGTTGAGGACTTGCGGTGACCCTACGAGTCATCGGCAACACAACACGTGATATTTTCTATCTAACGCAGAATTTTCCAGTGCCTGGCGAGAGCGTTCTTGCAGCGGAACGCAAAGAAGACGTTGGCGGGAAAGGATTCAATCAAGCCGTTGCGGCCGTGCGTGCCGGAGCCAAAGTCTGCTTTACTACATCTGTGGGAAATGATGCGCCAGCTGCGACGCTGCGCGTTGCGATTGATTCTGTAGATGGAATGGTAGCTAGTGTTTTGACCGCGCCATTTCCCACGGACGAATCGGTCATCATGATCAGTAGCAACAGCGAAAATGCAATAGTCAGCACTGCTGCCTGTGCCAGGTGGCTTGACGTCCCGAGTCTGGCGCCGACTTTGGAATTAGTAACCCAAGGCGATCTGCTTCTAATGCAAGGAAACATGCGCCACGAGACGACCGCGACTGTACTGAGCCAAGCACGAGCACGCGGCGCGACCTGTATCTTGAATCCAGCTCCACTTCCACAAGATGCTGCCGCACTCGTGGCACTAGCAGACATCGTCGTCCTGAATCTGGTTGAGGCTTGCACAATTTTGGGACACGCATCTGTAAGCATGGAGACTAACGCCATTACCTCCGCCATCAGCAGCGGCAAAATGCTGCAGGCGCAAAGTGGATCGGTAATTTTGCTAACCTTGGGCTCGAAGGGTTGTGTCATCCTGTCCGATGCAGGACCCATTGAAATTCCAGCGCCCCGGGTCGTGGCGGTGGATACAACGGGCGCGGGAGATACCTTCACCGGATGGTTCTGTGCGGGGCGCATGAGGGGGCTGTCACTCGAGGACGCCGCTAGGGAGGCCGTGGGTGCCGCCGCTCTGAAGGTTACTCGCCCCGGCACAGGAAACGCCCTGCCTTCGCGGGCAGAGTACTCAAAATTCGTGGCAGAGTAATGTCAGAATAAACTAGACATCAATGATGTCTGCGGTCTTAACAAGAAGGATCATGAAATGAAGAACTTCTCCCTATCGCGCCGGAAGATGTTAGGCAGCAGCGTCGCTCTCGGCCTGTCGACACTGATCGCGCCAACGATCGCGCCGGCGGCAACGGGTCCCCAAAAGCAGGTTCCCGGTATTCAGCTGTATACGGTCCGCGCGTCGATGGCGACGGATGTGCCCGGTACTTTGCGAGCAATCGCCGGCATTGGTTATAAGGAAGTCGAATTTGCGGGCTATGGTGACCATTCTCCACAGCAGGTACTAGGCTTGCTTGACGATCTGGAGCTCAAATCACCGAGCTCGCATGTGAATGCGGTAATTATTCGCGATGATCCTATGTCGCTGATCGAGATGGCGACTGCTATCGGCAACGACTATCTGACTGTTGCCTGGCTCAATCCCGACGACCGTCAGAGTCTGGACGACTACAAGCGTTGGTCGGAAACCTTTAATCACGCCGGAGAAGTGTGCCGCGAAAACGGCGTTCGCCTTGCGTATCACAATCACGACTTCGAATTTCTGTCGATCGATGGTCAGCTGCCATTTGATATTTTGCTCAGCGAAACAGATCCGGCACTGGTCGACTTCGAACTGGATATGTTCTGGGTGCGGAAAGCCGGGCAGGACATCGTTAATATCCTAAACAGGGCACCAGGCCGATTCACGATGGCGCATATCAAGGATATGGACGAACAAGGCAACATGGTGGACGTCGGCACTGGCGTCATGGATTTCGAGAGTATTCTCGGAAACGAGGCAGCAATCGGACTTCGTCACTTGTTTGTAGAACACGACGAGCCGTCAGATCCGTTCAAATCTGCAGCAATCAGTTACCCAGCGCTGGCATCTATTCTCGAATAGCTCAATCCAGCCCCAGGATGCGAACTGTTTTGTCCAGCATCCGTTATTGTGCCGGTGTCAGCGTAATCTGACGAAAGCTGATCTGATCGTGATCGCCCTGCAACATCAGAGGTCCGGGCAATCCTTCATTGCTGTCCAGTGCGCCGCCGGTAATTCCAGGCACTACCCGATTGTGGACGATGGTCCTGCCGTTCAGTACCACCGTAATGCGACGGCCAATCAGCGTAATGTCGTAAACCTGCCATTCGTTTGCCGCTCGCGCCGCATTAGCAGTCGGGGTCAGGAAGCCGTAAACGCCCCCGATGCGCAAAGGATCGAGTGCTTTGCCCATGTCATCCTGAATCTGCACTTCGTAGCGGCCGCGGAGGTACAGGCCGCTATTGCTGCCCCGGGGATATTTAAACTCGATGTGCAAGCGGAAATCCTCGAAGGACCGCTCCGAAATCAGGTCGACGCATGGCGGCGTCGCGACCAGAAGTTTGTCTGCAACGGACCAGCATCCGGGCTGCTCATCGCTGCGTGGCCGCCAGCCTTCGAGGTCCCGACCATTCCACAGCTTGAGCGATTTGCCCCACTGACGCGCATCTTGCCGCTCGAGAGAGGGCGCACGCACGGCGCTCCATGCAAGCGTCTGGCCGCTACTGTCGACCGTATTGCCTTCAAGTCGATCTCCGCTTAACGTCCCCACGAAATGCAGGTCGTCTGGGTTTTGTTCGTATTGAACGGGGACACGAAATTCGAGTCTCTCGTTGTCGTAGTCGATTGCAGCGATGTGCCTTGCGCTACCGAAACGACCGACAAAACTGCCCATCAGTTGCCACTCGGTGCGCAGCCGTATTTCGAGCCATGATGGATAACTGCCATCCCGGGATTCGACGGTCAGGTCCCACCGGCCAAGGACCGAATCGGCAAATCCCGGCGCCGGTCGTTGCGCGAAAGCGGTAACGACCGATAACAGAAATATTGCTGTCAGCAATAACTTGATGTGCTGTTTTTGCGGCGAGGTCTGCATGCAGTGACCATGTTAACAGCGGTGTGATATTCACCGCGACTCCTCATTCGTCTCCACCTGTCTGGCGGCTACGGGGCGCAGTTCATTAATGGGCTGCATCGACGTATGATCGATACGAATCGTCATCAATCGCAGAAGCCCGAGGTGCAAGCTGTGGCAGAAGAAGAATTCGATGCAATCGTCGTTGGGTCAGGCATATCCGGCGGCTGGGCCGCCAAGGAACTCACTGAAAAAGGGCTACGCGTGTTATTGCTCGAGCGAGGCAAGAATGTTGAGCATATAAAGGACTACGTCAACGCCCGCAAGGGCCCATGGGAATACGCGCATCGCGGCGGGCGCACGACGGCGATGCAAGATGCGTATCCGGTTCTGAAGCGCGATTATCCGCTCAATGAAACAAACCTGGACTGGTGGGCCTCGGACAAGGACTCCCCGTATACCGAGATCAAACGATTTGACTGGTATCGGGGCTACCAGGTCGGCGGTCGTTCACTACTTTGGGGCCGGCACAGTTATCGCTGGAGTGACTTCGACTTTGAGGCGAATGCCCGCGACGGCATCGCTGTCGACTGGCCAATCCGCTATGCCGACCTTGCCCCCTGGTACGATTACGTCGAGCGGCATGCCGGCATTTCGGGCTCGCACGAGAACATGCAGCAGTTGCCCGACGGTCAATTTCAGCCCGCAATGCCGCTGAACTGTGGCGAGGAACTCGTAGCGGAAAGATTGAAAGGCGCTTTCAACGGTCGGCGCCGCATCATTCCGGGGCGCGTCGCCAACCTTACACAGTCCCTACCGGGCCGCAGCCCATGTCAGTACCGCAACGCGTGCTGGCTCGGCTGTCCGTTTGGCGGTTATTTCAGCACCCAATCGTCGACGTTACCGGCTGCGATGGCAACCAATCGGTTAACGCTCAAACCGTTCGCTATCGTTACCCACCTGACCTACGACCGCGATCGAAAGCGTGCGACCGGGGTAAATGTGCTTGATGCGGTCACCGAGAAAACGGTGGAATACAAGGCACCAATTATCTTTCTTTGTGCATCGACCCTGAATTCAGCGTGGATCCTGATGCGTTCGGCTACTGACGTCTGGCCTGGGGGTCTGGGTAGCAGTTCAGGAGAACTCGGTCACAACCTGATGGATCATCATTTTCGGGTCGGCGCCTCCGGCAGGCTCAACGAATCGTCACTTGACCTAAAGTACTACGCTGGCGCAAAGCCCGTTGGCTTTTACATCCCACGCTACCGCAACCTGTTCGGCGATAATCGTGAATACCTGCGAGGCTTCGGCTACCAAGGTAGCGCGAGCCGCAGCGGTTGGCAACGTGCTGTCAGCGAACTCGGTGTTGGCGGCGCCTTCAAGGATGAGATGGCGCAGCCGGGCGGATGGAAAATTGGCGCTACGGCATTCGGAGAGATGCTGCCAAATCATGACAATTCGATCGGCATTGACGAAACGAAGACTGACAAGTGGGGCTTGCCGGTGCTAAAAATCGATTGCGAGATTGGCGAGAATGAACGCTTGATGCGAGTCGATATGATGAACGACATGGCTGAGACGCTGGAGTCCTCGGGCGTTCGCGATGTCGAGACATATGACCGCGATTATACGCCGGGCATGGGAATCCACGAGATGGGAACTGCGCGCATGGGCCGCGATCCGAAGACGTCGGTCCTCAATAGCTGGAACCAGGTATGGGATGCACCGAATGTCTTTGTCACCGACGGATCGTCCATGACATCGGCCGCATGCCAAAACCCTTCGCTCACCTATATGGCAATGACGGCGCGTGCAGCCGACCATGCTGTCAAAGAACTCAAGCGTCGCAATCTCTGATGCTGATTCACCTGGAGTCTTGTCATGCCCTCTGACCCGGACCACAACAAACTTATCTCCCGACGCGAGGCAATCCTGCGAGTTAGTACGATGCTTGGCGGTGTCGCACTGGTCGGCCAAAGTGCAATGCTGGCTGGTTGTACGACTGAGCCAACAGACGACAAGCTTGCATCGGCGCCGAATTCATTATTCACACAGGGCGATATCACATTGCTCGATGAAATCGCTGAGACAATTTTGCCTGAAACGAGTACACCCGGCGCTAAGGCCGCTGGAGTCGGGCCGTTTATTGCAATCATGGTGGTCGACACTTACTACGAAGGTGACCAACAAATTGTTCGTGACGGCCTAAATTCTCTGCAGGCGCTATGCCTGAGTTCGTACGGAACACATTTCCAGATTGTCACCGCGGTGCAGCGACTCGCGCTGGTGGAAGGACTCGACGCCGAACAGCACCATTATATGGAGACTCGCGAAGAGGGCGCGCCGGTACACTACTTCCGAATGTTGAAGGAACTGACATTGCTCGGCTATTTCACGTCGGAAATCGGCTACACGCAAGCGATGCGTTATACCGAGACGCCAGGACGATTCGATCCATGTGCGCCGTATTCGCCAGGCGATAAATCGTGGGCCGATCATTCTTGAGTGGCAAGTGGGCGCTGATTTCATTCCTTTTCAATTGCTAAACTTGAAAAGTTGCATGGACCCGCAAGCATTCAACTATAAGAGTTACTATGTGGCAGGTGATCTGGAAAGCTGCCGCTACTAAACGCAGCTAATTGATCCAAAAGGGCGTTTATTCGTCTTATACGCTAGACTCGTCCCCGCAATTCTTTGCGGATAGCAAAAACAAATCCAAAAGGGGTGTCGTTCTACATGGAAAGACAAAAGTTTTCGTCAAAATATACGTCGACTTTGACTTTTATCGGTTTTGCTGTGGGCCTTGGAAACGTCTGGCGGTTTCCCTACATGATGGGCGAATACGGCGGATCCGCTTTCCTGATTGTCTATCTTTTGTTCACGATATTTCTGGCTGTTCCGGCCTTGACGGCCGAATGGACGCTTGGCCGAGCGACGGGTAAAGGGCCTATCGGTGCGTTATCAAGCATTCTTGGCAAAACCTGGGGACGTCGAATCGGCGGTTTGCTCATATTCACGATAATAGTCTCGACGTCTTACTACCTCGTTGTCATTGGGAATATTGCATTTACAGCATCGTTCTCGATACTTAATGGCTTTTCTGAATCAACGATTGCTGAATTCGACGGGCAGATGTCAAATGGCTGGCTGCAATACGTTTTTGGACTGGTCGTATTGGGGTTTGCAATGCTGGTTCTACATTTGGGTGTCAATAAGGGCATCGAATCGGTGAGCAGCCTTTTCGTTCCCTTTTTTGCGCTCGTCATTTTATACCTGGCTGTAAACGCTTTGTTTCTGCCCGGGGCACTGGTTAAGGTAGCCGAGTTTCTAAAGCCGGATTTTTCTGTGTTGACCGTGGACCACATTTTCGCAGCGTTGGGTCAATCGTTTTTCTCTGTCGGTCTCGCCGGAACGATAATGGTTATTTATGGTTCCTATATGCCGGCCGATCAAAATATGATGAAAACTGCATCATTTACGGCCCTGGGAGACGTCGGTGCAGCGATCATCGCATCACTATTTATTGTTCCGACAATACTCGTATTCAATCTAGATCTGTCACAAGGGCCAACACTGGTTTTTTCGACCTTGCCAAAATTGTTTAGTGTGATGGCGGGTGGCCGAGTCCTGGGCAGCGGTTTCCTGCTTGCGCTTTGCCTGATCGCGTTTCTTTCGGCGGTTGGTGCTCTCGAAGCAATTGTTGGCAGTATCAGTGAGGAACTGAAACTGCGATCTAGTCGCAGCATTGTCATCCTAATAATCCTCCTAATCGAGGCAGCAATAATGCTGCCGAGCTCTTTGAACCCTGAGATCATTGGCGTGCTGGACCTAATTTTTGGTTCTGGAATGCAAATGCTCGGCTGTGCGATCGCTGTGACTACGGTGGCATGGGGGCTTGGGCGACTCGCCACCAAGGCGCAGATTTTCGGATTAGTGGATAAACCTTGGCACGATACATATTTTGCGTGGTTGAAGTGGGTTGTGCCAGGCGTGATGTTCATCGTGCTGGTTAGCTATCTAGTAAGTAATCTGTAATCAAGGAATCGATATGACACGAAGTTTTTCGACAAGGGCGATCCACGAGGGCGAAGGCAGGGACAAAACGACAGGCGCGCACAATACGCCAATTTATCAAACAGCTACTTTTTCTTTCGAACGAGCGGAGGATTTTACAGCAGCTATAGAGGTTGCAATCGATCCAGATCAAATGACTCCTCTGGACAGCTTTTTTTATTCCCGTACAGCCAACCCGACCAATGCTGCATTAGAGCAAAAAATAGCTTCGCTCGAGTGTGCAGAAGCGGCCCTGGTGACCTCATCGGGAATGTCTGCCGTGGCGATCTCGATCATGATTTCGGCAAAGTCGGGCGATCACGTCATTGTGACCAATGACCTGTTCGTCATAAGTAGGCAATTTTTTGAACAGGATTGCCCCGCGATGGGGATTGAAGTGTCGATGGTCGATGTTCGCGACATTGATCAGGCGCGGGCCGCGGTCAAACCGAATACGACAGCTATTTTTGTCGAGACTGTAACAAACCCGAATATCTACATCGCAGATCTCGCTGCTTACAAAAAGATATCTGATGAACACGGGCTCACACTCATTGCAGACAATACGTTTTTGAGCCCGTATCTTTGTAGACCTGTCGAGCAAGGAGCGGACATTGTTCTGCATTCTGCAACTAAGTACATCAGTGGTCATGGAGATACGATTGCCGGCGTACTCTCAGGCACGCGGGAAGCAATTGACCGTGCCCGCACAAAGATGGATTCGTTCGGGCAATGCCTTAGCCCAATTGCGGCATGGCTCGTTATGCGTGGTGTCAGGACGTTGCCACTGCGGATGCGCCAGCATTCCGAAAACGCCCAAGCGCTGGCGGAATATCTTGAAGTGCACCCGAAGGTGGAGTGGGTAAAATATCCGGGCCTACCAAGTCATTCGCAATACGAGTTGGCGAAAACGTCTTTGCCGAATGGATGCGGCGGCATTGTCAGCTTCAGGATCAAAGGGGGGGTCGACCAGATGAATCAGTTCGCAAATAGTCACAAGTTGTTTGGTAAGGGAGTAAGTCTTGGTGACGTGTTTACTTTAATTTACCCGCAGCCATGGCGGGACAATTTGATTCGTGTCTCCGTCGGTTGTGAGGATGCCAGTGACATCATCGGAGAATTTGAGGCTGCATTATTGAATCTGTGATGTTCTTTCGTCCAGACTTCCTCCCGTAGTAGTCAGAACTGCACCGCTAGCGTGATGAGCCAGCTGCAGGCGACCACTGCAGTGAGCCAGGACAACACCCGCCTGATCGCTTGAGCAGCACGCTGTCGATCCAGCACTGCGAAGATGCCCACGACGACCAGAACAAACCCGATTTGTGCGACCTCAACACCCAGGTTGAATCCCAGCAGGCTGATCAGGAAGTGGTCGGTGGGTATCTGCAGGGCCTGCAGGCTGGAGGCGAAACCAAGCCCGTGGAGCAGTCCAAATAAAAATATCCAGACGACGGTGGCATCAAACAAGCTTGGGGTGAGAGCAACATCACTATGATCCACGGTTTTCCAGGGACGGTAAATTTGCCACAGGCTATTGATAGCTACAAAAACGATAGACCCGATAATCGCGAGCTCCACCCAGTAAGCGTTAAGCTCGATCAGTCGGTATGACGCCATGGCAAGTGTCACAGTGTGCGCCAGTGTGAACAGGCTAATCCGTACAATCAGTTGCCGTGTGTTGCGGGCAGAAAGGCACAGAGCCAGAAGGAATAGCAGGTGATCCCAGCCACCGATAACGATATGACGGAATCCGTGGACGGCAAAATCTACGCCTTGTCGGACTGAGCCTTGTAGCGAGATATTGGTGGCTTCCATCGCAAGATTACCTGGGTCAAATCGAGGACTCGTCTGCCCAGCGACCAACCACCGACTCTTACTTTTTCCGGTGACCGGTGAGCGGATGGTCAGCGCCACAGGTTCTTCGAAGGTAAAGGCTGGCGTGAAGCGAATGGCGAGGGCAGTATTGGAATTCAGCTGGCCTGTGAGCTTCACCGTCGTTTTTGGCCAGGCGATCTGGTTCTGATAGTCGCCGAGGTCATAGCCGGCAGGCCATTGCACCTCGGTAACCCGCAGATTGATGCGTGAATCTTCCTGGAAGACCTCGATTGCGCCCGCCAGCCGCATGAACATCCCGGACTCGGGTGCTTGCAGAGGATCTGATAAAGACGCTTTAAAATAACTTTCTGCTGAACCATATTCTGCGAGCAGATCCAGTTGCAGCGAAATGCTGATGTGACCGTTTTGATCAATTTCAGCGATCGCCTCGGTCATGTTCAGCAAGTGCGCCTGACCTGATGAGCAGACGAGCAGGCACAACACGGCTAGCCAGCGGAATTCATCTGCGGCCGATTGTGGTCTTCGCGTAATCGCTACCACACGACCGGATGTGTTTCGCCATTAGTGACATTGACGAAGCCGCCGGGATTACCTTCATAGGGTGCCACCAGCTGCCATTTCCAGGGAGACGCTGTGAGAAAGGCGAACCGCATTCTCTCCGGCAGGCCGGGAGCGCCAATCCATTCCATCTCATCGGCAGCATCAAGCAGTGCCTCCACCTCAGCGGCTACTTCGTCAACCGGTCTGGCGGTCATCAGGCCTGCGATGTCCAGTTCAACGGTGGCGACCACCTTACCCTGACTGACCAGCGCCCACCCACCGTGCTGATTGGCTACCGTATTTACCGCCAGTGCCATCGCGGCATCATCATTGCCCACGGTCCAGATGTTATGGATGTCATGCATCTGGGAGCTGGCGAGGGCAGATCCTGGCGTTATCGGTCCGACATCGCGCCAGAACATTTTGGATACGGCGCCTTTACCGCTATAACGATCGACGACGGCGACCTTTGAGATTTCCCTCGTGGCATCTGCCTCAACGCGGCCGTCAATCACGGAGAGCGTGTCCTGCATAAAATCTGGTTCGAAGTAGAACGGCCGAATTAGGGCGACGTTCACTTGGTCACGGCCCGGCGGCGCAGCAATGACAAAATCTTCTGCGATCATCTGCCGCCCGACGTTCATTGTGTTTCTGACCCAGTCCGGATAGTTAACAGACACCACTTCGGGGAGATACTTATTGCCCCTGGAGACGAGCTTCCCGTTGGCGATCACACGGGTAATAGACACCGTTTTTGGATCGTCCAGCAGTACCACATCGGCGTATCGACCCGGTGCGATAGAACCGACCAGGTGTTCGATATGAAAATGCCTCGCCGTATTGTAGCTTCCCATCATATAGGCCGCTTCCACCGGCGCGCCAGCTTCGATCGCATTGCGAATATTATGGTCCATCGCACCCAACTCAAGCGTGGCCGCAACGTCTCGATCATCGGTGGTGACCGACAGATTGCTCCAGTCTGAGATACTCATTTCGTTCAACAAGGGTATCAGCGCACGTGTTGCGTCGGGCCGGAGCTCAAGAAAAATGCCGCGTCTGAATTTTCTAAGACCTTCTTCAGCCAGGCGCACCTCATGGTCGGATGCCAGGCCGGAGGCAGCGAAGGCATTAATCTCATCGACTGTGCGCAGACCGCTGCCATGACCTTCGACAACGCCACGATTGTCCCAGGTGGCCTGTATCATGCCCCAGATGCGATTGCTGGCAGGTGCACCCGGATTGCTGAGAGCGGACCAGTCCATGACCTCGCCAAGGGCCGTGACTCGAAGGTCGTAGCGAAGAAAGTCTTCCATTTCCTGATAGCCGTAATACCCGGCGGCCTGTTCATAAGCGGTAGGGGGTGTCGCTGAACCTATCGATGGGAAAATCTTGAGCGGGCTGCCCGCTTTTTCTGCCATTAGCCAGAAGACCGCGTTCTTGGGACCGATCGCGTTGGACAGTTCGTGAGAGCCTTCCATCGTCCAGGTGTTGCCTCGTGGAATGACCAACGCGGCTTCGTACTCGGGTGTCAGGTAGCTGCTTTCTATGTGTTTGTGTGACTCGCCAAACCCGGGTACGGCCCACTCTTTGCGTGCATCGATCGTGGTTTTTACTGTTCCGGGCCAGGTACCGCTATCTCCGACCCAGGCGATTCGTTTGTCTCGAATCACAATATCCTGATTCGGCAGCCATTCCTGTGTGAAAACATTGAGGACGGTTGGACCTTCGATCAACAGATCAGCGGGCTCCCGTGCAAGCGCCGTCTGGATTAGTCCCTGTCGCGTCAATACCTCTTCGCTTAACTCAGCCGCGAAAACAACGGGTGGTAGCAACGCAAGCAGAAAAGTTGCCAGGAAAACAGTAACTCGGAAATTTGAAGCAGGCGTGGTGATAGCAAAGCTCACGATGGTTCCCCTATGGTGGTTTGTTGATAGTGACTGAGTTTTTCCTTTAAAGAAAATTGCCCCATCTCTGACAATCCACTTTTTATTAGCCGAGTAAATGACTCTATGAAGAATGACGTAACTAAGCATCGCCACAACAATTGCGTTTAGCGGTGCTACGCTTAACACACCTTCAGCAGGAGAAATCACAGACACACCGATAGCAATTGCCCAGGCAATCATTGCCGCCCAGTTAATATTCTTGAAATTATGGGTCTCAGGGTCGGGGTATTTAGCTTTGCAGCGCAGATAATAGTCGCCGATGATGACACCGCCAATGGGTGGTAAAGACACACTCAGGAATACCAGCCAGCTGACGAAGTTGTTATACAGGAAGTCAGAAAGCACCGTTCCTACGGCGCCTGCAACCACTACCAGATGTACGCGTTTAAAACCGGTGATATTTGCGAGACCCAATCCCGATGCATACAAGGCATTGTCATTGGTCGTCCATATATTAAGTACCAACAACGCAATACCAGCACCAAGTAGCCCTTGTTGAGCGAGTACTTCTGCAATGTCTGACAAACCTGTAGCCGTTGCACCGACAGCACCAAACAGGAACATCAAGCTGTTACCGAAGGTAAAACCAATGATTGTTGCCGCCACTCCTACCCTACGGCTCTTCGCATAACGAACAAAATCCGGGGTCAATGTCGCGCCACTGATAAAGGAGCCCACTGTCAATGAAATACCTACTGCAAAGCTAAGGTTTTCTGTGGGGCCTAAACTCAATAAAGTATCAAGCCCGCCCTCAGTATCCGTTACAGCTTTTGTGACAGACATGAAGCCAAGAATAAGAATCGCCGGTACTGCTATTGCACTCAACCACTCAATAGCTTTAAAGCCGATAACAACCGTATAAGTCATTAATATTCCGCCGCCTACAATCAGAGGAAGGTTGGGGATATCCATAAATTTATTTATCGGATAGGCAAACATAGCGACACCCACACCAAACCAACCGATCTGGGTGATTGCCAACATCATGGAAGGAACCTTGGAACCTACTCGACCAAAGGCGTATCTCGCCAGAATATGTGTCGATAGGTTTGTCTTGGCGGCAGCATAGCCTAGCAGAGCGCCGTATATGCCGAGAATCAGATTGCCACTAAGAATGACGATGAATAAGTCAGGCCATAATTTGAACCCCTGACCTAAAGTACCGCCAGTCCACATACTTGCTGCAAAGAAAGTGAATCCCAGCATAACTGCCGACATCGAAAACAAACCTCTTCGAGCACTTTCTGGTACAGGTGACAATGCATAGTCATCATGCACGGCTGCATAATTATTATTGTTTTGCCTATCAGACATTACATTTACCTCTTACTCATATTAGAGAGTAATTGATTGTTGCCTACGTTTTATTAAGCAGAATTATTTGCAGACCCTATACAAGCTACGCTAGAGTAATGAAAACGTTTTCAAAAAGTGCACAGCCGAAATGAGGCAATAAGATGAAAAGAATTCAGCGCGTCGCAGCATTGATGTTCACCTACTTATGCTTAACGGTCGTCGCTCAGGCCGACGACCTTGTTATTCGTGAATTTCAAAAACAAGAAATGACCCCCATATATTGGTCTGAAGGCGCCGCGATCGGTGACTTTAACCAGGATGGTCATCCGGATATCGTCAGTGGACCAAACATATTTCTGGGACCTAACTTCGATCGAAGGGAAGGTTTTCGTCACGAATTCTATCCAGCGGTAGCGCCGACCAGGCGACACCCAAATGATTTTTCATATTATTCTCTGGATAATTTCTTTTCATTCCCCGCCGATATCAATGGAGACGGCTGGACGGATGTCCTGACGGCGGGACTTCCGAATACCGAAGCTTACTGGTACGAGAACCCGGGCAAGCCTTTTGGTGGTAAGGCCCCGGATAAGCCGGTCCATTGGAAGAAGCACTTTGTCACTGACGCTGTCAAAAACGAAGCACCTGATTTTAAAGACCTTACCGGCGATGGGGTGCCTGAACTGTTGACGGCCTATGGCAAGCATTACGGCTATGTGTCGCCGAACCCTGTAGCTCCGACGCTTCCCTGGATCTTTCACCCGGTATCGACCCTCGAAGAGGAAATTCATCACTACACCCACGGCATGGGAATCGGGGATATCGACGGCGACGGACGCACCGACTACATAACCGGGGATGGCTGGATGCGACAACCCGCCTCCCTGGAATTCGGCCAAGATTGGGAGTATCACCCCTTTCAATTCGTTAATAGGAAGACGAACCCCGTGTTCTGTTGTCTCACTGGGGGAGGCAATATGTATGCCTATGACGTAAATGGTGACGGGCTCAACGACGTTATCACCAGTCTGGATGCTCACGGTTGGGGCCTGAGCTGGTTTGAACAAGTCCGTCAATTTGGTGACTCCGGAGAGAAGATCACCTTTAAAGAACATATTATTATGAGTAAGCAGGAGGAAAATACCGACAACCCTTATGGGGTTCAATTCTCCCAACTTCACGCAGTAGAGCTTGTCGACATCGATGGTGACGGCCTGAAGGACATTTTGACCGGAAAGACCTACCGGGCTCACGACTTCGGCGACGAAGGGTCCCGACAGGACCCGGTGATCTATTATTTCCGGCTCACGCGCCAGGATGATGGCCAGGTGGAATTCGTTCCTCACCAAATTGACGACCAGGCAGGCATCGGACGGCAATTGGTCAGCGGCGACCTCAATGGAGATGGTCTGACCGATTTTGTGGTTGGCAATAAAAATGGGGCCTTTGCCTTTACCCAAAAGGTTCGAAAAGTCGACCAGGAAGAATGGGAAAAGGCTCAGCCTGTCCGCAGCCAGGATTTTTAACACCGGTAACTGCTAATCCTGGCCAAAAAGTTAGAAATTTTTGACTGCTGTCAGCACTCAATGTTCAGCAGACTAATTCACGCCTGTTGATGGTGACAAGATTCCTAGCGGTGAAATTCGTGAGGTAGGGGCCACAAAATTTGACCTTCGTCTCCGCAGAGCGGTCTGACCATGCACCTGCACACAGCTCAAGCTGGACTACAACTCTACTCGGGCGATTATCTCACCGATTCAGCCGCCAGGGAATCGCCATGCCAGACGGCTGGATTGGCAACGTACGTCGGGAAAATACGCGGGTTCTCGGTGACAGTAGCGGAAATGCGGGCCATTTATGCGGCTGCCACGCTTGAGGAAACGGCATCGGCGCTGGACCGCTTCGAGGCCAGCTGGGGTGACAAATATCCGGCGATCGGGCCAAGCTGGCGCGCCGACTGGGACCGTCTGACCGCGCTGTTCGACTTTCCGCCGACGATCCGCAAACTTATTTATACCACCAACGCGATTGAATCGCTGAACTACTCGCTGCGCAAGGTGCTAAAGAATCGCGGTGCGTTTCCGAACGACGAATCGATCCAGAAGATTTTGTATCTCGGCCTGCATAACGCCTCGAAGAAATGGAACCGGCCGATTCGCGGTTGGAAGGCAGCGCTCAATCAATTCGTCATATTATTCGAAGATCGGGTGCTAGTCTGAAATGCAGTTACACAGTTTACTTGACACGCCCGCCGGAGAACCTCGACAACATGACTACTTTGAACCTGGTCGACTGGACAGTCGTTGGGCTGTATTTTCTTGTACTGCTGATCGTTGTAATCGCGGTAACGCGTAAGCAGCAAAACACAACTGATTATTTTCTCGCTGGCCGGAATGTCGGGTTCTTTGCGATTGGCGCGTCGATTTTTGCCTCGAACATCGGTTCGGAGCATGTCGTTGGCCTGGCGGGGCAGGGCGCGTCGACCGGGCTTGCCATGGCGCATTACGAACTTCATGCGTGGATCGTCGTGCTGCTCGCCTGGATTTTCGTGCCGTTCTACTACGAGTCGAAAGTCTTTACGATGCCCGAGTTCCTCGAGCGGCGCTTCGGCCCGAAGCCGCGCTGGATGTTGTCGCTGGTATCGCTTGCAGCCTATGTGCTGACCAAGGTGTCGGTGACCGTCTACGCCGGCGCGGTGGTATTCAGTACGCTGCTGCCGAACACGTTCGGCTCGCCGCAGAATGCGTTCTGGGTTGGCGCGATCGCAACCGTCGTGCTGACGGGTCTGTACACCGTCGCGGGCGGCCTGCGCGCCGTGCTCTACACGGACTCGGTACAGGCCGTGATCCTTATCATCGGCTCGGCGGCAGTGACCTGGTTCGGACTCGAGCGGCTCGGCGGCTGGGGTGAGTTGCGGGAGTTCACCAGCCAGAATGTCGCGCAGTACGCGCTGTGGCGGCCATTGTCCGACCCGGACTTTCCCTGGCTGGGGATCCTGATTGCATCGCCCATCGTTGGCATTTGGTACTGGTGCACGGACCAGTACATCGTGCAGCGTACGTTGGCCGCCAGGGACTTGAAGACGGCCCGGCGCGGCGCCCTGTTCGGCGCGTTTCTCAAGGTCACGCCGGTGATGATCTTCCTGATCCCCGGCCTGATCGGTGCCGCGCTGTACGCGCGCGGCCTGATAGCGATTCCGCTGACATCGGCCGGCGGTCTTGCCGGCGACCAGGTGTTTCCGATCATGGTAACGACGCTGCTGCCGGAGGGCCTGCGCGGCCTCGTCGTCGCGGCGTTGATGGCGGCGCTGATGAGCTCACTGTCGTCGCTGTTCAACTCGACGGCAACGTTGTTCACCGTGGATATCTACGAAAAATTGCGCCCCGCAGCGAGCCAGCTGCACCTTGTCACCGTCGGCCGCCTGGTCACCGTGGTCGTTGTGTTGCTCGGTCTCGCCTGGATTCCGATAATGCCACTGATATCGGAGGGAGGTCTGTACCAGTACCTGCAGAACGTGCAGGGGTACCTCGCGCCGCCGATCACCGCAGTGTTTCTGCTGGGTCTGTTCTCGAGCCGCATCAACACTCGCGGCGCGGTGTGGGGACTCGGTCTCGGCTTCGTGCTCGGCATGAGCAAGCTCGTCATACAGGCCCTGTTTGGCGAAGGCAAGATCGAGTCGCCCGCGTTGCTTGCGGCGATCGGCGACTTCAATTTCCTGTATTTCTCCGGTGTCCTGTTCCTGATCTGCGTTGTCACCATCGTCGCGGCCTCGTGGACCGACGCCGCGCCGGATCGTGAGCGCATTCGCGGCCTGACCTATGACTCGATTGACCGTGCCGCGGTGCGCGCCAGCTGGGATCGCCGGGATGTCGCCGCCACCGCGGTTGTGCTGGGGCTGGTCGCTGCCCTGTACCTTTACTTCTCGTTCTGGGTCGGCTGACGGGGCGGCTGTGACCGAATATTGGAAGCCATTATGAATTGTGCTGGCGGCGCATGCGCGGGCGTTCGACGGCGCAAAGGATGAGGGCGGGCCATCTAAATTACTGATTCAAAAGAAAACGATTCTTGGCTTATACGCCTACGAACCAGGCGGTCGGGAGTTCGGAAAAAGGTGCCGGTGTTGAGTATTTGAGTCTTTGTGCTTGAAACTCAGCGTGGCGGCGGACTGTTATTGCGGTAGGTTGTCGGTTCGAGATTTTTCGGTGAGGCATGGATGCCACGCAAACCCCGAGTATTTGTACCTAACGGCATTTATCACGTCATTCTCAGAGGAAATGGTCGCCAGGACATTTTTTTCAGTGACCTCGATCGGCGTCGCTGGATGCGCTTGCTGGCGCGAGGTATTCAACGATATCGCTGCCGGATACACGCATACTGCTGGATGACCAATCACATTCACATGGCAGTTCAAATATCCAACCTGCCACTCAGCTGCTTTGTCGGTTGGGCGGCCTCGCAATACGCCAAATCCACCAATAAACGTCTAAGCAGAAATGGGCATCTGTTCGAACGAAGATACCGCGGCAAGCTGGTTCATGCGTTCTGAATGTCGCTGGAATCAATGGCCCTAGCGCTAGAACGAACACACGAGATAGAACACACGAGACAGAATATCGTTGGAGAGGCTTACCATGACGCTCCTAGGTTTACAGGCAGCTGGTAATTAGGGGGCGAACCGAATTTTCCGAGGAAAATTGAGCATCGTACAGATGACTACAAATTGTACCGTCACCTTATACGCCACCAGACCTTTGCTGGGGATGTCTTGAATGGGTTTGACCCCTTTTAAGATTTGGGGATCTCGACGTAATGCTGAGATTTCCCCTTACAGAATTCCCTTGCTTCTTCCACTGTGTCGAATTTCGCCTCCAAACTCATTTCTTTGGTATCCGGTTTTGGCGATTTCTGTTTGATCATTTGGTAGCTGTATACGCTGTACATATTGGTTGGTCCTAGATTCCGTCCATCGCCGTTCCGGCATGGTCTGTATATATTACGGTGCTCATTATGCTTGTGTGGCCTAATTATCGGGGAAAATAAAAAATAAGGGATCGAAAATAAGGAAAATAAGGGATCAAACCGAATTACTCGACGATTATTGAGCTCACATAGTTGACTACATGCGCCCTACACGCCACCAGACCTTTGTTGGGAGGTCATAAATCGGTTCGACCCCATTTAAGCTCATTTAGGCTCGTTGATCCGCAATCAGCGGTTATACTGCCCGGCCATCGACCAAGCGCTGACCCATGCCCGCATCTGCTCCTAAACTGCACAACTACAACAAGTACTGGGCCGAGTGCTATGGCATTGCACCTCAGTTGCCCATGTCGCGCGAGGAAATGGACGCGCTCGGTTGGGATTCCTGCGATATCGTCATTGTCACCGGCGACGCTTATGTTGATCATCCGTCCTTTGGCATGGCGATCATTGGTCGGCTTCTCGAGGCCAATGGTTTTCGCGTAGGGATCATCGCCCAACCGGACTGGCAATCGAAAGAGGCATTCGAGGCGCTTGGCAAGCCAAATCTGTACTTCGGTGTCGCCGCGGGCAACATGGATTCCATGATCAACCGCTACACGGCGGACAAGAAAGTCAGAAACGATGATGCCTATACGCCACATGGCGCAGGCGGCAAGCGTCCGGATCGATGCTCACTGGTTTACTCGCAGCGCTGCAAAGAAGCGTTCAGCGACGTTCCGGTCGTTCTCGGCGGCATCGAGGCCTCGCTTCGACGCATAGCGCATTTTGACTATTGGCAGGGGAAAGTACGACGATCCATCCTGCTCGACGCGAGTGCCGATATCTTATTGTTCGGCAATGCTGAACGCGCCATCGTTGAGTTGTCGCACCGTATCGCTCGGGGTGATTCGGTTAAGGATATCCGCAACATACGCGGAACCGCTTTATTGCGTGACGATACGCCTGACGGATTTTGGGAAATCGATTCGACGCGTATAGACCGGCCAGGGCGTGTCGATCATATCGTTAGTCCTTACGTCAACACACAGGACACGGAGGCTTGCGCGACGAAACAGGCCGAAACGGTCGACGAAGCGAACATCCTGAGGTTTGTCCCTGACGCGAAAAAAAATCGCGACAAGACTGTCATTCGACTGCCGTCTTTTGAAAAAGTCCGTAACGATGTTGTTCTGTATGCACATGCAAATCGGGTGTTGCACCTGGAGACGAACCCCGGGAACGCTCGTGCGTTAGTGCAAGCCCACGGTGGTCGAGATCTTTGGATTAACCCACCGGCGCAACCGTTGTCCACCGAAGAAATGGACTACGTATTTGGCATGCCATTTACCCGAGTTCCACATACAGACTACGGTGATGCGCGCATACCTGCCTATGAGATGATTCGCTTCTCCGTGAATATCATGCGTGGGTGTTTTGGTGGTTGTACCTTCTGTTCGATCACAGAGCACGAAGGCCGCATTATTCAAAATCGCTCCGAGGAATCGATTCTCGAAGAAGTAAAGAAGATCCGGGACACGGTACCGGGCTTTACCGGTGTTATTTCTGACCTTGGCGGTCCGACAGCTAACATGTATCGCCTTGCGTGCAAGAGTCGGGAGATAGAAGCGGCGTGCAGATTGCCGAGCTGTGTTTATCCAGGTATTTGCAGCAACCTCAACACCGATCACTCGGCATTAACCGCGCTGTATCGAAAAGTACGCGAGCTGCCCGGCGTGAAGAAAGTGTTGGTCGCATCAGGCTTGCGTTACGACCTCGCCGTAGAGGATCCGGAGTACGTTAAGGAGTTGGTGACTCATCATGTCGGCGGTTACCTCAAAATCGCGCCCGAACATACCGAGCAAGGGCCGCTCGACAAAATGATGAAGCCGGGCATCGGCAGCTACGATCGCTTCAAGGAAATGTTCGAGCAGTATTCGAAAGAGGCGAACAAAGAGCAGTACCTGATTCCGTATTTTATCGCCGCACATCCTGGCACGACAGATGAAGACATGGTGAATTTGGCATTGTGGCTGAAGAAAAACAACTTTCGAGCAGATCAGGTGCAGGCTTTTTATCCGTCGCCAATGGCGACAGCAACAGCCATGTATCACTCAGGAAAGAACCCACTACGGAAGGTTTCCTACAAAAGCGATACCGTTGAGACGGTGAAGAGCCCCGAGAATCGACGCCTGCACAAAGCGATATTGCGTTATCACGATCCCCTTAATTGGCCGCTCATCCGCGAGACACTAAAGAATATGAACCTCGGTCGACTAATCGGATCCGGCGATGAACAACTTGTGCCTCTCGATCAACCCAGCGAGAAGGACGTGCGTTATTCTGCGCGCAGAAAAAACAGGGCATCCGTCCACCAAAAACGAATCCGTAAAGGGAAAGCGCTCACCCAACACACAGGATTGCCGCCACGAGAACAAAGCTAGGGGAGCAAATAAGGACACTCACTAAACATCTCAAATTTACGAATTTCGAATCAATTAATGGCGTGCACGACAATGTCTTTTATGGGAACTTTCAATTAACGCTTGCATTGTATTGTAGAAAACAAAACCGGCCGAGATCCACACACGAACCGAATTCACTATCGAAGCGCAGTCAGTCGGCATTGATGGGGCAATTAGTGGATGTCCAGATTTCCCTTTCTGCATGGGCTGCGACTAGGGATTAATCTCCAGGTCGAATTTGGTGAAGTTTATTGGTATCGATTCACCCTGTTCCCCGAAAATTTAATTTAATACCCTTGCTACTTCGCGAGCAGCACGAATCCCTGACCAAAAAGCACCATGGCAAGTACCATTAGCACGAGCAGTTGCCTCGCCGGCAAA
>Ga0209403_10000183_pt1 | contig 98214 bp, 85 predicted proteins | sample ArcticOcean_MG_C_8_FD_187440 | JGI IMG/M metagenome (GOLD analysis project Ga0209403, IMG submission 187440) | Marine microbial communities from western Arctic Ocean - ArcticOcean_MG_CB11_86 (SPAdes) (version 2) | ecosystem: Environmental > Aquatic > Marine > Oceanic | place: Arctic Ocean...
CAGTCCTGTCCGCTCACCTAGCCTTCGCAACCATTCTTGAGGAGGTCGAGATGACAGCATTGATCGCTCGCCAAGGTAGCCACGGTAGCCACGCGGATCACCTTCCGGAAGGCTATGTCTTCCGACAGATTGCTGTGGACCAGATGGAGGTTGCTGCCGTGGTCGTTGCCCTCACGTTGCAGCTTCTCCTCCATGTAGGTGACCATATCGTCTTCCTCGGCATGGACGGCCATGATGCCGCCGTGCTTGGCGACTTCCTGGAACACGGCCATCAGGTGGCCTGTGGGTATCTTGGCGAAGAACGTGGTGAACACCTTGAAGCTCGCCAGGCCCGACTGGATGGCCTCGCCGATCTCGCCGATGGTCGTCGGGGACACGGCTCCGGCCAGGATGTAATGGAAAGTGAAATCGGTGTAGGAATGGCCGGTAAAGGTCTGGCGGCGTTTGTCGATCTGGGCCATGATCGGCTCAGGAGTCGGCATGGCCCCGGGATTCAGGGGCAGATTGCCGGCAAAATCCACATAGGTGGTAACGCCGCCGAAAGCCGCGGCCCGGCTGGCGGCCTCGGGGGGCTGGGTGAAGACCTCGCTCTTGCCTCCGGCCCAGTAGTCCGGGACCGGCACATTGATGTGGGTATGGGGTTCGATGCCGCCGGGAAGTACGATTTTGCCGGTGGCGTCGATGACCTTGGCGGTCCCTGCTTCAAGCGTGCCGGGAGCGGCCACGGCGACGATCTTCTCGCCTTCGATGCCTACATCCATGACTGAAGCGCCCTCTGGCGCGACCACCGTTCCACCTCTGATGATTACGTCGAGCATCTGCCCTCCCTTAGGTTTACGCGGATTTGGGGTGAGCCGCCACGAGGCTGTGTTAGAAGTTAGGCTAGGACAATCTCCGCAGCCAGCGTCTCGGGGATCCAGTTACCCAGCAGTTCTTCCAGGTCGTCACGGCACTCTTCCAGGCGGTGTTCCGCGCCCTCGTAGAGCACCAATTGCTTGGGTTCCTGAGCCATGTCGTATATCTGCTGGCCGCAGGCGAACGCCAGGCGGGTGTCGGCTTTACCGTGGACCACCAGCAGCTTGCGAGGAGCGACCTGTCCGGCCATGCCCGCACCGTAGGTCTGGGGAGAAAGCGCCACCACGCCTTTGATATGGGCGCTGTTGGCCCCAGCGGCAATGACCACGGCCCCGCCGAAAGAATGGCCAACCACAACAACCGGCTGGTGTCCTGTGCCCTTGAGGTAGGACACACCGGCCAACAGGTCTAGAGCGCACTCAAAGACGTCGTTGGCCTGCCGGTAATCCAAACGCAAAGACGTAATGCCTTCGTTGGTGAATTTCTCGGACATGCGGGCGTAGGTTTCAGGTCCGGGGCCGCCAAAACCACCACGCGCACCGCAGACCCAGATCACGGCTTGGTCAGCCTCGGGTGCTCGGTGAAGGATGGCGTTGAAATCCCCACGGCTCGTCTTGAACCGGAGTCCCTCTCCAATGTCGCCGTCCGGGACGTCGATGTTCACGACCTCCTGGATGCTCATCAGTTCATCGACTGTCTTTGCTTGTTCTTCTGGCATTTTTGACCCTTAGTCCAGGAAGTTATGTAGTTCTTGAATGAAGCCTTCGGGGTTGTCCTCAAAGACCATATGTGCAGCCCGGTCAACGTGGACCAGTTTACCGTTGGGCAGGACTTCGACCATCTTCTCGGCGGTCGCCAGGCCCAAGGTGTCTGTCTCAGAGCCTCTGACAATCAGCACCGGACATTTGATGCCAGGCAGGTTAAGCCACAGATCGGGCTGCTTTGAGCCGGTGTTGTTACGGCGCTGCTCTCTGACTTCCAAGTCATAGCGCCAGCCGAACTTGCCGTTGGGCAGTTCTCTTGTGGCGTAGGTCAGGCGGCGGCGGAGTACCGGCTCGGAGCAGAACCGGTTCTGCTTGCTCTGGTAGGCGAATACGTCCTCAAAGGAGTCAAACTCCTCGGGGACGTCAATCAGTTCCTGGGTGATGCGGCCCGAGCCCTTGGGATCAAGGTCGGGGCCAATATCGATGATGACCAAGTTTTCCAGTTTGTCGGCGTTGTCACGGGCGAAGGCCATGCTATTGCGGCCGCCCATGGAATGGCCGATCAGTGTGAACGACTCAAACCCAACCGCTTCGCAAAACCCTTCGAGGTCGGCAACGAAAGACTCGCTGGAGTAGTCGCCACCGGGCGCCCAGTCGCTCTCTCCCCTGCCCCGTTGGTCTAGGGCCAGGATGTTGTAGTCCTGACAGAATTCGGCGGAAACGTCGTCCCAAGAATGGCAGTGCCCTCTCAGTCCATGAAGCAGCAGGACCTTGGGTTTGCCTTCATTACCCCAGTCCAGGTAGTGCAGGTTGATGCCGTTCACGTTGACTGTTTTGTCCTTGGGTTGCACTGAAGTGGCCATCTCGTCTCCTTATTAACGGGGGCGCGCTGGCCCAACCGGGGCGCGCTTGAATTGGGAGTCAGTTTAGCATACGTCTAGGACTACCAAACGGCTTCTGCCAATCGGTTTTCTAAGGTGTGCTAAGCTGGCAAAAATCCGTCGTCCGACCCTCCAATAGGAATTTCAATGAAAGCCATCCAGGTCACCGGCCCCCGGAGACTACAACTGACAGAAGTTGCCGTCCCAGTACCGTCCGATGGGGAAGTGCTGGTCAAGCTGGAGGCTTTGTCGGTCTGCGGCACCGACATGATGGCTTATCGTCATCCCCAGCCCGAAGAAGACTATCCCTTAGGTCATGGGTCGCCGTGCCACGAATGCGCCGGCACGATCGTCGAGAGCCGCTCGCCTGATTGGCCGGTGGGCCGCCGGGTGATCTACCTCCCGGCGCTGAACCTGAACGGCGGCGCGGAATTTGTCGTGGCCCAGCCGGAGACTCTGGTCTCGCTGCCCGATGACGGCGATATGGGCGAATTGCTTATGTGCCAACCCTGGGGCACTGTGCTATACGCGTTGGAGCGGGTGGGGCCGGTGGCTGGCAAGAACGTGGCGGTCCTCGGCCAAGGCTGCATCGGGCTGCTGTTCACCATGACCCTGAAGATGTTGGGCGCACGAAAAATCATCGCCATCGACCCCAACGAGCACCGGCTGCAGATGTCACGCAAGCTGGGCGCAAACCTGGCCGTCAACACCAGCAGGGTCGCCCCGGAGAAAGTGGTGCGTGAGGTGTTCAACAACCAAGGTGCGGACATCGTGGTCGAAGCCAGCGGTGATTCCGGAGCGTTGGACCAGTGCGTCAGCATGGCCCGGATGTACGGCACGCTGGTGCTCTTTGGAATACCCGAAGAGAAAGAGATTACGTTCGATTACCTATCGGCCATCTCCAAGCAGTTGACCATGGTTGGGACGGTCAGCGCCACCTGTGAGGCCCCGGCCAAGCCCATCCAAGAGGCAGTGGACCGAGCCACCAAGGGTGAGGTCGACCTGACCTGGCTGGTCACCCACCGCATGGGGTTCGATGAAGCGCCTGCCGGGTACGAACTCTACGCCGGCAGAGGGGACGGGCTGATCAAGCTGGTCCTGGCGATCTAGCGCCGGATTATCAGCAGGGAGAAGTAGTCCAGGTCTTCGGCGGACAGTTTTGAGATGTCTTCCACCACGTTTTCCGCCGAGGTGCTGGCCTGGCGCACGTAGGTGGCTTTGCCGGACAGACCTAGTTTTTCCCGACTGGCGAGGGCCTGCAATAACTCTCGGTTCACTTCCATCAGCACCGTGGTATCCGAGTTGGCGATGGCTTCCATGAGGTCGTCGATACCATAGACCTTGGGCAAGATAGTCAGGCGCTGGCCGTGGGTGACCAGAGGCATGCCAGAACTGGCCGCGGCGGCCATGACGGATGACACACCTGGGATTACTTCAGTTTCCACGTCCGGCACCACCGCTTTGACGCTACCCAGCACCTGGAAAAATTCGCTATAGAGCATCGGGTCGCCTTCGGTGATGAAGGCCACATCTCCGCCTTCGCCCAGGTGGCGGGCGATCTCTTTGGCAGCATCGGCCCAGGTCTTTGGGTCGACCGGGGTATCGTCATCGGAAGGAATCGTGATGGCGAGGAACACCGGGTTTGATACCTCAAGGATGCCTCGGACAACGCTGAGGGCGTAGCTCTCTTTGCCATCATCCAACTGGGTAAAGCAGATGACTGCCACGTTCTGCAGCGTCCGATGGGCCTTGATGGTCAACAACTCCGGGTCGCCGGGGCCAACCCCAATACCGTAGAAAATCCCCTTGCCGTTATTTCCGCCGCTGGTTGTCCCGTTGGTTGTCATTGAATAGTTTCTCTAAACTGCTTCGCCGCAGTGTGTCTCGATTTGGCTGTCCGGGTCAGCGCTCTTGGGCTATGACCCAATCGTAGATATGCATGGTAGCAAAACAATCGTCTTCGTTGTAGACGATGATCTTCTCTTTGGATACCTTGTCAGTGCCGCCTGAGTCGACGTAATTGGCGTACAGGGCCATGGAGCCAACCCCGGAAACGTCAGCCTGCTGCCAGCTAAATCCCAGGCTCTTGGCGATGGCTTTCAGGCCCTCGCCGTAGGTGGGGAAGGCGTAACCCTTGGTGGCCCAAGGTGACAGGTCTTCCAGCCGGTCCAGCACGAACTCAGCCTTCGTCTGGTCTGCACCGTACCGCTCGACCATCTTTGTCATGTGGGTGCGTTCGTAGTGGTGCCAGTGGTAGAAAACCGGGTCGTCCAGAGACGAGGCCCAATCCAGGAATTCCTTCAGGTTTTCGCCTTCAAGGTCGAACGACTCTGCGAAGAACGCCTTGTATTCGCCATCGCTGCCGTCCGTCCGGTAGACCGCCCCGATCAGGTAATTGATCTGCTCGAATCCATCTTGGTCGTTTTGTTCCTGGGCGCCCTCGAAATCAAAGAAGACTTCGGTCCGGCCGTGCAATATTTCTTCCAACTCGGTTCGAGTCAGCGGTTTTTGGCCCTGTATCGCCTGAGCCGACACGACCATCTTCTTGGCGGAGGCCGGGCCGACCCGCTGAACCTTGACCAGTTCGGTCTCGTTTGCCTCGGCGATCGCTTGTAGGGTCGCGTAGCCAGCTTCCCTGAGGTTGGTGCGCACCGAAACCCCGACGCCGACTATCAGCGAGACGTCGTTAGCCGCCACGGCCTGGCTATCGATGTATGAAGCCCAGGGCCAGCCACCGACACCGTAGCAAAAATCGACTTCTTTTCCGGCCATGATCTCTCTGACTTCGTCAATCACCTCGTCCAGCCGCTCATCCACGTCAGCCATGATGACCGGAACAACTTCAAAGTCGCCGTTGACCATCTCAAAGACCGGCGGTTCGTAACCCTGGACCAATCCCAGGACCCGGTTGTACAGCGCCGCCTGGAGCATCTGGGACTCACGGAGCTTACGGGCTGATTTAATCTCCACCACCCGGTAGCTGAAATCGCCGAAGACCGAGGGAACCCCGTCCACTCGTTCGAGAATGTCGGGGCGTCCGGTGAGGCCGTGGGACCAGCAGACCAGAGGCATATCTTTGATAAACTGCCCGGCCTCAGACATGATCTCAAGAGATTGGCGGAACCCTTCTTCTTCGGTCTTGAAAGCTTTCTGGATACCGCCGGGGTACATCCGGTCGTTGACCTTGTCTTGGTGAACGTTGCCGATGTCAAAGATGTGCTGCATCTGGTCGTTCATCGGGTCTTTGGCGTCGACCGGCGCGTGGATGTTGCACCAGAGGGTGATTGGAGACTCGAGATAGCGCTCGACCCAGCCAGCCCTAACAGCGCCACTACGGGCGCCATTGGTGAACTGACGGTAGATTTCTTCGACGTTCATAAGCACACCGGCGCGGGTTAGATGAATGGGTGAGTGTCTGGTTGGACTTTTATTATGAGACTGGAAAGTGGGGTTTGCCGCCTAGTTGACCACCACATTGACCAGCCGGCCTGGAACGTAGACTGTTTTGGCGATGGATTTGCCTTCCACGTGGCTCTGGACCTTTGGGCTGGCCAGGGCCAGAGCTTGGGCTTCGGCTTCTTCGATGCCGACGGCCACTTCGATCTTGTCCCGTACCTTGCCGTTGACCTGGACGATCAGGGTGATGACATCTTCGGCTGCCAGGTCGTCGTCCCAGGCGGGGAAGTCCTGTTGGTGGATGCTGTACGGATGGCCGTTCATCTCCCACAATTCCTCAGTCATGTGGGGGGCCATAGGCGCCAGAAGAAGCAGCAGGCTCTTGGTGCATTCCTTCCACGTCTTGGCATCGACGCTGCCGTCAGCCCAGACCTTGTTCAGGTGGTTGGTGAATTCCATGAGCGACGCGATGGCCGTGTTGAACTTGAACCGGTCAAGGTCGGTGTGGCACTTGCGAACGGTCTGGTGCATCAGCCGGTTGGTGTTTCTAACGGCATCTGCGCTCAGAGTGGCTGCGCCCAATCTATTTGAGTCGCGCGCCGCAATGTCCCAGACACGGTTCAGCCAGCGAGCGGTGCCGTTTATTCCCTTATCGCTCCAGGGGCCGCCCTGGTCCCAGGGGCCCAAGAACATCAGGAAGCAACGCACTGCGTCAGCCCCGAGCACGTCTACGAATTCATCGGGGTTCACCACGTTGCCACGGCTCTTGCTCATCTTCTCGTGGTCTGCTCCCAGGATCACTCCCTGGTTGAACAGTCTCAAGAATGGCTCTTCATACTCAACCAAGCCCATGTCGTGCATGCCCTTGGTGAAGAAACGGGAATAGAGCAGGTGCATCACCGCATGCTCAGCCCCGCCGGTGTACTGGTCCACCGTCATCCAGCGGTCGAGCAGCTTCGGGTTGGCCGGGTCATCGGCGTTATGGGGATCCAGGTAGCGCATCATGTACCAGGACGAGTCCATGAACGTGTCCATGGTGTCGGTTTCCCGGCGGGCGTCCGCGCCACACTTGGGACACTTGGTATTCAGAAATTCTGCATTGGCCGCCAGAGGTGATTCACCGGTGGGCGTGAAATCGGCGTCCTGAGGCAAGAGCACCGGCAGGTCCTCTTCTGGCACGGGCACCACGCCGCAGGCGTCGCAGTAAATCATGGGTATAGGGGTGCCCCAATAACGCTGCCGGGAGATAAGCCAGTCGCGCATGCGGTACGAGACCGTCCTGCTACCCCAGCCTTTCTTCTCGAGGTCAACGGCAATGGCGGTCTTGCCCTCTTCGTTCGTCATGCCGTCGTAGGCCCCGGAATTGGTCATGAAGCCTTCGCCCACGTAGGCTTCGGAGAGCTCTTTACCGTCCCAATCTATGTCGGCGATAACCGTTCTGATGGGGAGCTTGTACTTCCGGGCAAAGATATAGTCGCGGGAGTCGTGGGCCGGCACGCCCATAACCGCACCGGTGCCATAGGTCGTTAGCACGTAGTCGCCGATATAGACGGGGATGCGCTCACCGTTCAGCCGGTTCAGAGCGTAGCTTCCGGTGAACACGCCGGTCTTTTCTTTATCGACAGACAGGCGGTCGATCTCTGAAGTCTGACGGGCTTTGCTGATGTACTCATCAACGGCCTGGCGTTTGTCGTCGGTGGTCAGGCCGGTCACCAAAGAGTGTTCCGGCGCCAGGACTATAAAGGTCACACCAAAGATCGTATCGATGCGAGTAGTAAAAGTGGAGATTTCCTTCTCTTCGATCCCGGCTCCGGAGATGTCGAATGAGATCTGAACGCCCTCGCTGCGGCCGATCCAGTTCTGCTGCATGGTCAGGATCTTGTCCGGCCATTCTTCGAGGCCGCTGAAGTCGAGAAGGCGGTCAGCGTACTCGGTGATCTTGAAGAACCATTGCTCCAGGTCGCGGCGGGTGATCTCCGACCCGCAACGCTCACAGGCCCCGTTCAACACCTGCTCATTGGCCAGCACCGTCTGGCAAGACGGACACCAGACCACGGGGGCTTTGGCGCGGTAGGACAGACCTTTCTCATAGAACTTCAGGAAGAACCATTGGTTCCAGCGGTAATACTCCGGCAGGCAGGTGACTACTTCGCGGTCCCAGTCATAGATCGCGCCTAGAGAACGCAGTTGGCGGCGCATGTTCTCGATGTTGCTGATGGTCCATTCGTAGGGATGGATGCCACGGCTAATGGCGGCGTTCTCCGCAGGCAAACCAAAGGCGTCGAAACCGATCGGATGGAGCACGTTGTAGCCCTGCATCCGCCGGAAGCGGGCATGGGCATCGGCCGGGGCCATAGCGTACCAGTGGCCGATATGCAGATCGCCCGAGGGATACGGGTACATGGTCATCTCGTACCATTTCGGGCGGGGGTCATCGTCTGAAACTTTGTGCAGGCCGTCCTGTTCCCATCGTGCCTGCCATTTGCGGTCTATCGCGGCGGGGTCGTAAGCCAGTTCGACCTGCCGGGGGCTGCTGGTCATCTATAGGTCTCCTAAGCTAACGGGGCGTCGGCGAATCCCGATCAATGGCCGACGTTTCTCGTGACCATCATATTAGCATACAAGCTGTTCCAGTCACGAAATCCGAAGATACGGGTTCCAGGTTTTCGGCGGAACAGGCCCATCTAGTTCATTGACACAAGGAAACGCGAATCCTAAAATTCTAGCTACCCCAAATATTCTTCTAGAAAATCCGGCCAGTATACGGTTCGAATATACGACTACAGCCGTGATCCGCCTCACTATAGAGGCCCTTCTCCCACGTCTTCTCTCGCGCCTTCAGGCAGATACCTTGAGACGCCCACCTTTGTCAGATGCCGATAGTTTTTTCAAACCGCCGATTCTCATCTTGCCATGCCGTTCGCGGACATAGCCTAGTGAAAGGGCTCTAAAGATGGCTTTTCGACGGCGGCGCAGGCCGGTAGACAACATCATCAGACTCCGCAGGCGGCGGGAACTATCACCCATCGTCTCCGATGTGGAGCCGCCTAAGGAGAACAAACCGCTCTTCGGCACCACTTCGATCCTTCTCGCTGGTTTCGCGATGTTGATACTGGTCGGCGGGAGCCTGCTAACCCTGCCCATCGCCCAGAACGGTTCCGGCTACACCCCCTTGGAGACTGCGTTCTTCACTTCGGTGTCTGCGGTCACGGTAACGGGCCACACCGTGGTCAATTCCAGCACCTATTGGTCGACGTTTGGTCAGGTAATCATTTTCGTGCTGATGTTGGTCGGCGGTCTGGGTTTCATGGTCTTGAGCACGTTCATTCTGCTGTTGATCGGCCAACGATCGACGCTGCAAGAGCGAATATTAACCCGGGGGTTGATGCGGGACACCGTGGGCGTGGACCAGATGGGCGGCCTGCGCCATCTCGGCCGGGCGGTTATCCTGGCCGTATTCCTGCTCTATCTGGCCGGCGCTGCAGTGTTGTTCACTCAGCTACACGGCACGGTGGAAGGTATGAGCACCCTCCGCACTCTCTGGCACTCGCTATTTCTATCCGTGGCATCATTCAATAACGCCGGCTTCCAGATATTCCCGGAGGTATCCGGCGGCAGCTTGGCCCGTTTCGTGAGCAGCCCGGGATTACTGTTGACCATGACATTCCTGATGATTCTGGGCGGCCTTGGTTGGGTGCTGTTTGTGGACGTTTTCCGCAAACGCCGTATCTCGCGCTTTTCCCTAGAAACAAAGATGGTCCTCACGACAAGCATCCTCCTGTGGGTGCTCGGCGCGGGTGTACTATATCTGGCTGAGTTCGCCAACTCGGCGACGATGGGCGACTTCAGTTGGTTCGACAAGATCATCGGCGCTGTATTCAGTTCGGTCAGCGGACGGACGGCCGGTTTCTCGATAATCGACTTCGGTCAGGTCGAAGATGTCACCAAGTCGACTTTCTCCGGGCTGATGTTCATTGGGGGCGCGGCCGGCTCGGTGGCCGGAGGAATCAAGGTCGGCACCTTTGCCGTGCTGATGGCGGCTGTGATCTCATCTCTCCGAGGCAGGCCCCACGCGGAGGCCTTTGGACGGGAGATTCACCAGTCGCAGATACACCGCGCGCTCACGGTCGCTGTCCTGGGCCTGGCCTTCATCGGGGTCGCAGCAACGGTTTTGACCACCCTTGAACCCGAATTGGAGTTCATGGACATCATCTTCGATACGGTGTCGGCCTTCGGGACCACGGGCGCCTCCACCGGCATCATCGCGGAGACCGGGGTGGCTTCAAAGATCATCTTCATGGTGTTGATGTACGTGGGGAGGCTGGGCCCGGTGGCTTTAGCCCTCGCACTGGCCACTGAAGACGATACCGAAGTGTACCGCTTTGCCCAAGAAAGCGTTAAAATAGGTTGATGCAATGGATGGGGATTCAATAACGTGAAAAAACAAGTTTGCGTGATCGGTCTGGGACGGTTCGGGTCAACATTGGCGCAGGAGCTCTTTCAGAGCGGCCACGATGTGTTGGCTATCGATGTTGATGAAGCCAAGGTCCAAGCACAACTGGACCAGTCTACCTACACGGTCCGCGCCGATGCCACCAACGAGTCCATCCTGAAAGAGCTGGACGTTGCCGAGTACGACGTTTGCGTTGTGTCTCTGGGTAGCGAAAACATCCAGTCCAGCATCCTGGTCTCTGTGCTCCTAAAGAGCATTGGAGTGCCTTATATCATCGCCCGCGCCGCCAATGAGCTACACGGCACCACGCTAGAGCGGATCGGCGTTGACCGCGTGGTGTATCCGGAGTCAGAAAGCGCCCGGCGCACCGCCCACGTCGGTTTTGAGACCGGCGTCATCGACTATATGCCCATCGTTCCCGATTTCGGGATCAGCAAGCTGCGGCCGCCCGAAGAGATGCTGGGCCATACTTTAGAAGAAGCAGGACTGGCTGGGACCGCGGACCGGCACGGCATATCCGTGCTGGCTATACGCAGGGGCCGGACGTCTTTCCTCCATCCAGCCAAGGACGAAGAGATCAAAGCCGGCGACGTACTGATCGTGGCGGCAACCAACGAGCATCTGGGCAAGATTTCAGAGATCGCCCGCCACCTGGAACCGGCATCCAATGACCGACACAGCCACCGCAACGGCTCCTAATTCCGGACTTTCCCGCCCTATCACTCGTATTTCCATAGATCTGCTCATGAAAGGGGCTTGACCCAACTGTCCGTAATGCCGACACTGGAATCCGCTAGACATTAATTCGTCTGGAAGTCCCACTTTCAGACTACACATCACGGCCTCAGACCAGGCATTCAACCGCCTGTTTCAGCCGCCGTCCTAGATTCACAAAAATCTTATTGTATTGGGTGGACTCTGCTCGTATAATCTGCCATTGATTATCAGCCTCGGCTTTGGCTGCGGAATTGGAAAACTCCGTGGTTGTGCCTATGTCCCCCCATTCAGGACGGTATTTGGCTATGCGATTGGACGCAAAACGGCTCTTGGTGCCTGTGAACGGCAAGTCATACAGCGAGCGCACGTTCCGCTGGGCCTGCCAGATGGCACGCGAATCAAAGACGGAACTCCACGCGGTCTACGTGATCGAGGTCCCCTTGGAATTGTCTCTGGAATCTGAGATTTCCGAAGACCTCAACAAGGGCGAAGAGATCCTGGCCCGGATCGAGGCCATAGCCTCGGAAGAGAAATACAAAGGCCTCCAAGCCCGGTTCTTGAGGGCCAGGCAGGCCGGTCCGGCCATCGTTCTGGAGTCTGAAGACCGGTTCATGGACCTGTTGATCGTGGGGGTACCCTATGACCGCCGGTTCGGCGAATGTACGCTGGGCACCACGGCCTCATACATCTTCCACAACGCCTCGTGCCAGGTGATGTTCTGGCGGGAACAGGCGCCATCTCCCTCTTTCCACAGAGACTGATGGGTCAAGAGAATTACCCAGTTAACGACCGTAGAGGCTGCGCATGCGGGTATTGATTTTCGGTTGCAACCGGCTCAGCACCAGTCTGGTGACCGACCTAGCGGGTGAAGGCAACGAGATCACGGTGCTCGGCGGAGAACGAGATTGTCTCGAGAGTGTCGCCACCCACCAGGGTGTCCGCGTCGTTCTAACCGCTGAGCCTATGATGCAAGATTATCTGCAGGAAGGCGGCATCGACCATGCCGACGTTTTCCTGGCGATGTCCTCAGACGACCACCAAAACATCCTCGTCGCCCAGATAGCCAAGCACATCTACAACGTCCCCAAGGTTGTTTGCCATCTTAGTAGCCCCCAGCTGCAGGTGATGTATGCAGCCCTGGGTCTGGACGTGGTAGGCTATTCCTTCGGCCTGATGCAGGATGTCCGCCAGGCCATAGAAGGCTAAAGCCAAGGGGTCCGGTGTAGTCACCGATTTATGTATGTAGTTATCGTTGGATGCAGTGAGTCAGGCTATCACCTGTCCAAGGCGCTCATCGCCGGCGGACACGAGGTGGTGGTCATCGAGAAAAACCCCGACCGCTTCCAATTGCTCAACGAGGAATTGGGGACCGTGGCGCTGCTGGGCGACGGCACCGACGAGGTTACCCTAAAGCGCGCCGGTATCTCCCGGGCCGATGTTGTCGTAAGCCTCACCGGGGCCGACGCCACCAACCTGGTGATCTCCCAGATGACCAAGCATATCTTTCAGGTCCCCCGGACCATGGCGCTGATCAAGGACCCCAAGAACGAACCAATCTTCCACGAGATAGGCGTCGACGTTGTTGTGAACTCCACCCATCTGGTTTTGGCAACTCTGGAGGAAGGGATTCCGGGCCGGCCATTGGTACATCTGATGAACCTGCGAGTCCCTGGAATGGAGCTGGTCAGCGTTTCAATCCCGGCAGACTCCAACATCATTGGGAAACGCCTGAGCGAGATCGAACTGCCACCCAACAGCTTCATAACATTGATGGTCAAGAAGACCGGCGCAACCCTGCCCACCGGGCGTTCGGTTGTGGAACCAGAAGATGAACTGGTGGCGGTCACACCTGAAGGTGACGAGCAGATCCTCTACGACATCTTGACCGGGGTTTAGTCATGGCCGGAACTGTGGGATTTTTGGGGCCACTTGGCACCTACTCGGAAGAGGCCGCCCTGCTCTACGACCCAACGGCTAACAAACCATTCCCGACTATAACCGCGGTTGGAGAAGCGGTGGCTTCCGGCGAGATCGATGAAGGGATCGTACCCATCGAAAACAGCCTGGCAGGCGCAGTTATCTTCACTCTGGACCTATTGATCAATCAGCCGAAGCTTTTCATCCGCGGCGAGATCGACCTGCCCATTGAGCACTACCTAGTGGCCAAACCGGGAACCGACCCAGCCGATATCAAAGTCATCTATTCCCATCCGCAAGCGCTGGCGCAATGCCGTGAGTATCTAGAAAAGAACTATCCCAATGCGGAACAGATGGCATCTTTGAGCACCGTTTTATCAGTAACCGACTCGTTCGAGAGTCCGGTACCAGCAGCCGCTATTTCTCCCCGCCGGGCGTCGGAACTTTACGACGTGGATATCTTGGACAGAGGTATTCAAGACGTGGCAAGCAACGTGACTCGCTTTGCCGTTCTGGGGCTTTCCGACCATGAGCCCACCGGTCGGGACAAGACGTCGATGGCCTTCACCTTTGTGGAAGATACTCCGGGGTCGCTCTATAGGGTACTGAGGGAGTTCGGCCAGCGGGACATCAATCTGTTCAAGATCGAATCGAGGCCCACCAAGCAATACTTAGGGGAATATATCTTTCTGATGGACTGCGCCGGTCACCGGGACGAATCCCCGATGAAAGAAGCTCTGGCAGCCTTGTCAGAGCCCATCAGCATGCTACGGATTTTGGGGTCCTATCCCAGATGGAACCCAGATAGCTAAATCAGGCTTTAGAACACCTGCCTGAAAAAGAATCGGCCCTCCTCCACGGCATTGCTAAGAAACCCAAACACCACACACAACACTTCTTAGCTGGTCAAACCGATTGGAGGAGGGCCGACCGGGACAGGCCTTGTACTGTCAGTTCACCCGCAAAATGCCCTCCACGGCTGTCTGACACCTAAGGCACGAGGCCCGTGCACCCATCTTGTTTAATGGCTTCTACTGTTTAAGCAGATGCCTCCATTTGTTTAAGCAGGCGCCTCGTTCGTTTAAGCAGACGCCTCTTTTATTTCCGTTATTCTTATCAATCTAAAATTACTTTTAGATATTATTTAAGAATATTTTTATATTTTAACCAAGCCATACCCTTATGTCAAATCGTGCTCAATCCCTGTACAAACCCGCCTATCAGAGGTCTTGACAACCGGTTTTTGCCGTCGATTCTAAGGGTTATGTCAGTTCCAGCGGGCCTCGAAGATGGCCGTTCCTTGGTTTTCGAACACCTTTTCACCCAGATCATCGAACTTCCCTAGGCCATCTCCCGGGTAGGTGATCCGCTCCAGATCGCCCACTACAACGTATCCCACTCGGTACTGACGCAGCAGTTCCACCGCTCTTTCGGGATCAGTCGTCACATACATCTCCCGGACGTCCCGTGCCCGTTCTCCGATGGCGAAGGAATAGGCGGTTCGTTGCTGTATCTGGTGCCAGGGCCAGCCAATGACGGTCGGCAGGCCGGTGTAAGTCGCAAATCTGGAGCCCCAACGGTATTGATCCAGATGAGCCTCCAGAATGACCGGAGAGCCGGATACGTTGTCTTGCACCCATTCGATGGCTTCCTGATCCCATCTCAGCTCTAATGGCACCTCTTGCTCCTGGTGGACCGCGTCCGTCATATAAGCAGCGCCGTCCAAGCCTGATGGGCCGTCAGTGAACCGGTCTGCTATCCTGGCCCGGCTGCCCAGGGCCGTGTAGATCAGACTGGAACCAATCAGCACCACCAGTACAACCAGCCAGGCGCCAGACCTTATTCCTATAGCTGGTTTCAGGAACCCGGACGAGCCCAACTGCCAGAGCATATAGGCCGAGACGATGCTGAGCAGCACCCATATCTCCAGGTAGTATTTGAAGAAGGTGTTCATCCGGCCGATGTCGCCCTCGACCCGCACCAGATCTACTCCAATCCCGATGAATAAGGCCAGACCCAACAGGAACAGCGGGACGATTTTGTAGGGGCGGTCTTCGTCCTGGGAGGCAAATACCCGCCAGGCAACTATCCCCAACAGCGTCAGAAAGACCAAGAGCAGGGTCACGTTCCAGAATTCAGCGGCCGCAAAGAATGCCGCCGCCAGGATGCCGCCGACCACGCAGACCCTCATCCAACCGATACCCGGCACCGTAGTAGCTTCGAAGTTATGGTCCCAGATGCCCTTAACCAGCTCCCACAGCGTGCCGCGGGCCTGATAGAGCAGGAAAGACCCAATGATGAATAAGAAGAGTCCGTGGATACCCAGGAACCGGTCTATAGGAGTCCGCCATTTGGACACGTCCAAGCCACTGTTGAACGTCTCGTAAGTCTGATGGAAGGGCAGGAACGCCAGTACGCTCACCGCCACCACGATCACGGCCAGTACCGCCAACAGTGTCAGCTTTTCCGTTACTGTTCCACCGGCGAAATACACCGCCAGCGACAATAGGCCCAGACTGAGGATGAGGTAGGACGGAAAGTCCCAGCTATTCACTACCCACAGCGAGCCCAGGCCCAAACCCAAGGCGACCGTCGCCACGATGGTCCAGAGCCAATCTCTGTCCTTCAGACCCACGACTAGGTTCAGACCAAGACCGATGACCAACAGGGTGAACGGGATGACCATCATGTGGGCATGGAGGTCGGCGAACAAGAAGGTGAAGAACGGAAATTCCGTGATGTGGAATGACACATCCGAGTATTCCGCCAACTTCTGCGGTACCCAGAACGCCAAGGGGTTGGGGTCGAAATTCTCCAGGTTCGGCAGCATCCGGCTGCTGCGCCAAAAATCAAAGGCCGGGAACGTTGTGCCGTCTACCACCCTGTGCCAGGAGTTCTGGACCATCTGGACCATACCGTCCAGGTTGCCGATCACTGCCGTGAATAACCCACCGACCAGCCCAGCCCCAACTGGGCTCCAAACCCGCCTCCTCCAGCCAACTGGTTCGCCATCTAGCGTTGGCGCCGGTGAGCCGATGCCCGGCGTCGATATGGTATGGCCGACTGGACGGCGTTGCCGCACTCCCTCGGTCAGGTTGTACACCAGTGTGTACGCTCCCGTGACGGTGAGAGCAAAGAACATGGGCACGGCCAGGTTGAAGGCAGTGGCTGGCAGTATCCCGGTCACCCGGATGATGCTGGACACCACGAAATAACCCCAGTAGTAATAGTTCAGGAAACCACCGGCAAACCAGGGGTCGAATGGCGGCAGGGTGGTGGAGCGGACGACCGCGCTCAGATACGCCAGCTCCATGGGTTTCTCGCCGCCACGGAACGGGTGCCACAGGTCGGGGTTGGCGTAACGCAGCAACACGAATCCCAGAAACGCCACGAGGAACAGAATTTCGCCGAAGACCAATAGACGCCAATGTTCTTTGAGGAACCCGGTTATCTCCTGCCAGCGCAGAGCCAAGGCTGCCAATGACAAACTGCCCACAACCAACAGGCCGAGATAGACCGCCCAGCGGGAGAAATCCATCAAACCCAATGACACGGAGATCCAAGCAACATAGCTAACGGCCAGCAGGCCAAATATGCGGGCCAGGATGATTCCACGGTCGGGCAATGGCCGGAAGATGAACATGGTCAATGGCAAGGCCGCCAGGTAGATCAACTCCACGACAAGCAGCCAGGCCAGCACGGGCAGGTTGTTGGTCCAACTATCGCGGTCGGCGATGTCTGAGAAGGTCCCGCCCTCTTGCTGGGCGATCAGGTTTTCATCAGACAAAAGCAATCCCACCCGCCGTTCGTCTGTTGGCTGAGGGTTGATCTTCAGCTGACTTCCTATTGCAGGTTCATCCAGGTGAGCTGTGTTCTTGAACAACAGCACCCTTGGGTGGTCATAGCCAACGACGTTGTCATCTGCATAACCCAAGTCCAATCCGAATGACGGTTCCTTACCGGGGTTCAAGGGATCGGGCCTCTGCAACCCGGCCCGGCCGATGGCGTCGTCCCGGAAAGCCACTCCAAACAGTTCGGGATAATTGGTGAACTCCCGGTCCAATTCATACCCCAGACTGCCATTGAAAAGGCCCTGGTAGTACCGGTTACTGAAGGGGAACCTGGCTGGGTCGCGTGCGGCGCTGGCGTAGGGGCGGCTGCTGTAGAAGACCACATACTCCGAAGAAGCTAGTTTCTCTGCCAGGGTGTTTATCTTGTCCGACGTGTCGGCATCGTAGACCGGAAACTGCCAGACGTTGTAGGAGTACAGATTGGGCACGAACTCATCCCAGTGATTGTCGCTGATTATGGCCGTTCCCTGAGGCACGTTGTCGTTGATCCATTCCGATGCCGTGACTGCGGGGTGGTCTTCGGCGTAGACCTTCTGGAACGCCAGTGCATAGAAACCGGTAGCGGCCACGACAAACACCACCACCGCGATGGCCAGACCGGGCAGGAACCGGGCAGGGTCGATCCAGCGGTTTACCAGATGCACCCCAAGCGGCCGGTAAGCGGAGACCATCCAGAGCAGCATCCGTGAGCCCATGATGATCATGACCGGCATCAGGGGGAAGACGTAGCGGAGGAAGTGGACCTCGAAGGTCTCCAGGAACACGAATCCAGGCACCACCCAGGCAAGGAGAAACAGGTCTGACCGGCGTGCTTTGTTGCCGATAGCGGCAACCACTGCGGTGAACGGTATCGACGCCCAGGCCACAACCCCTAGAGGGATGCCCAGACCCCAGATGGTTGACTGTTGGATCTGGTAGATAAAGGCGGGCGTGTCGATGTACTGGACGGTGAAGGGCCAGAGTCCGGCGTTCCCGGCCATTCGGGTCTGGGCCGCCAAATCGCCGACGAAAGAGACCACGTCCAAGAAGGCGTAGGGCGCAGATACGAAGAACACGCCGACCGCGACGACTCCCGCCAGGAGGGCGTGGCGAAAGATCCGCTGCACCAACTCCGTGGTGATATCCGACCAGTGGCCGTCCACATCGTCTAGCACCCGGTACCAATACACCAGGAACAATGGCGCCATGATTGGGAGGATGCTCACCTTGGGCGCGATGGCCAGACCCAGCATCAGCCCCAATAAGACAGAGTCCCGCAACCGTTTACGCTCCACCATCCGCCACATAGCCCAGAAGCTGGCCAGGGTGAAGAACACCGAGAAGGTCTCAGGCCGGTAGAAATGGCTGTTCTGGATGTGGATCACCGACAGGGCGGTTAGACCCGCTGCCAGCAACCCCACTCCGGTGCCGTAAAGCTTCCGCCCCAGCACGAAGACCAACGCTACTGATCCAACATCAGCCAGAGCAGATAACGGACGGCCGAAATAACGCATGTCCAACGAATTAAAATCGGTGAACAGCTCCGCGATGGAACGGACAAAGACCATCAGGTAGATCAGGATGCTGCCCAGGGGAAACCAATGGGGGTTCAGAGGACTGCGGTCTATGTCCAGGAGCGTGCCGACTCCGGGCAGGCCCGGTTGGGCATCGGGTTGGTCCAGCAGGTAGCCGCAGTCCTGAGCGCCGGGTGAGTCGGCCAGGAGTTCATACATGCAACCGGAGCGCATGTAGATATCCCGCTCGTCCGGGTGAAACCCGAAACCTTGGTCCCAGTTGACGCCATTCAGCCGCAGCCCAAGCGCCACGACCAGGATGACCAACAGGACATAGAAGGACCAGGAAACACGTCCGCCGAAACTCAGAAAATGTTCGGACCTAAACCCCAATGTCTGTCCTCAAAGCCATTTACGGATACGGAACGCGATCCAGCGCACCGATGACCCACATTATATTTGGAGACCAGACTAGCCGGTACATAAAAAGTCCCCCGTCCCCAAGAGAATGGGGCGGGGGACTTTGCGATATCTCGTAGAGCCGTCGAAAGCCCCGTCTGATTCTATGAACGGGACCGCGAACCTAGATGCCTTTTTCGGCCATCAGGGCGGCCAGGTCGGCGGTCCGGCAGGAGTAACCCCACTCGTTGTCATACCAGCCCATGACCTTGATCATCCGGTTTGCCATGACCATGGTGGACAACCCATCGATGATGCAGCTATGGGGGTTGCCTTTGTAGTCACTGCTAACCAGCGGCTCGTCGTTGAACTCCAAGATGCCCTTCATGCGGCCGGCCGCAGCCGCTTTATAAGCCTCGTTAATATCTTCGATGGTCACATCTTTGGACACCTGAGCCGTGAAGTCGGTGATGGAGCCGGTGGATGTGGGCACGCGGAAGGCCACACCGTTCAGTTTGCCATTCAGTTCCGGGAGAACCAGGCCCACGGCCCGGGCTGCGCCGGTGCTGGTGGGGATGATGTTCTCGGCCGCCGCCCTGGCGCGGCGCAGGTCGCCGTGGCGCTGGTCCAGGATTGCTTGGTCATTGGTGTAGGAATGGATCGTCGACATCAAGCCATGCTCGATTCCGAAACTATCATGTAATACCTTCACCATGGTGGCGAAGCAGTTGGTCGTGCAGGAGGCGTTGGAGACGATGTTGTGGTTCTTGGCGTCGTACATCTCCTCATTCACGCCCAGCACCAGGGTCAGGTCCTCGCCCTTGGCCGGCGCGGATATGATCACCTTGCTGGCCCCACCCTTGAGGTGGCCTGCGGCTTTTTCGGCGTCGGTGAAGATGCCGGTGGACTCGATCACCAGGTCAACACCCATCTCGGACCAAGGTATCTGGGCCGGGTCTCTCTCGGAGAAGACCTTGATACTGCGGCCGTCCACAACGAGGTCGCCATTGTTCGCCTCGACCGTGCCGGGGTAGCGGCCATAATTGGTGTCATATTTCAGCAGGTGGGCGTTGGTCTCCGCGTCGGTTAAGTCATTGACGGCTGCCACTTCAACCTTGCCGGCATTGCGCGCTTCGTTGGCCCGCAGCACCAATCTCCCGATCCTTCCAAAGCCGTTGATACCGATCCTCGTGACCATGCTCTACCTCCGGGTGATTAACTATTTTTTTGCGATTCGGGGTCGCCGTTCATCGCAACATTATGTCCATTTGGATGGTTGCCGGGTACATGATAACTGCTGTGGGGACGCTTGGAAAGAGAATTTTCTCCCTTTTAACGCGGATACATCGGACTGCGAGGGAATCCCACTGATACAGCCTGAAAACGCTTAGGAATCACCCAGGAAATCCAAAGCGGTTTTTCCGGCATAGCGGGCCTTGTCGCCCAGTTCAGATTCGATACGGAGCAGCCGGTTGTACTTCGCCACCCGCTCGGACCGGGCCGGCGCACCAGTCTTGATCTGACGGACGTCCCAGCCCACCGCCAGGTCGGCGATGGTCGTGTCCTCGGTCTCTCCGGAACGGTGGCTCATAACAGCGCCCCAACCGGCTTCCCGGGCCATTTTTAAGGCCGAGAGGGTCTCCGAAAGGGAGCCGATCTGGTTGGGCTTGAGCAGCACCGCGTTGCTGGACTTCTCTTCGATGCTTTTCTTAATGCGCGTGATGTTGGTGACCAGCAGGTCGTCGCCCAGCACCTGCACGGAACCACCCACGAGGCTATGCAGGCTGGTCCAACCGGCCCAGTCGTCCTCAGATAGCCCGTCCTCAATGGAGATTATGGGGTACTCACTGGACCAATCCTGGTACAACTTGACTAGGTCGGCCGCAGTCAGGCTGGTGCCTTCGCGCTCTAAAACATAGAGGTTGTCTTTCTCGTCGAATAGCTCGGTGGCGGCGACGTCCAGTGCGATGAACACGTCTTTACCGGGGGTGTAACCCGCCTTCTCCGTGGCCTTGAGCACGATCTCCAGGGCATCTCTATTCGAGGGTAAGCTGGGCGCAAAACCGCCTTCGTCGCCAACGTTGGTGCTGTGACCATCGCTGCTGAGCAGGCTCTTCAATGCCTGGTAGATCTCGGCGCCGGCCCGTAGAGCCTCGGAAAAGCTTGCAACGCCCACCGGCATGACCATGAATTCTTGAATATCGGCCGAGTTGGAGGCGTGTTTACCGCCGTTCAAAATGTTGAACATCGGTACCGGCAGGCTGACGGGTGAGTCACCCGCCAAGTAGCGCCAGAGGGAACCGTTCGGGCTGCTGACCTCGGCTGCGGCTTTTGCCACCGCTAAAGAGACCGCCAATACCGCGTTGGCGCCCAGGTTGCTCTTGTCGCTGGTGCCGTCCAGCTCGTTCAGTCCGGCGTCGATGGCTGCCTGGTCCATCGGAGAACGGCCCTTCAGCCAGGGGCCGATGGTGTCATTAACATTCGCAACTGCTTTCAATACACCCTTGCCGCCAAAGCGCGAGGGGTCGCCGTCGCGTAGCTCGATGGCTTCATGGCTGCCGGTGCTCGCTCCCGACGGTACGGCGGCGATGCTAGTCAGGCCCGTCGATAGGGTAACCTCGGCCTCTACTGTCGGGTTGCCGCGGGAGTCCAGGGTCTCTCGGCCCAGGACCGAAGTGATGGTCACGCCGTTGCTAGCGCTGCTCATAACACCTTTTTGTGGGAAACAGATTTCGGGAGGGGATGGTCCGTCCGAGATTCTTAGGGATCAGCGGTGGTTTCTATTGGCCACGGCGGCCAGGGCCTTGTCCACGGCATCAAGGGGGTTTTCCGCCTGAATGATCGAGCCGTTGATGTCCACGCCATCGCCGTTGCTGGTCAGAGGCCATGTCTTCAGTCCGACCACGGGGATGCCGTCGCTGAGGGCATGCCCGATCTCCGAAAGAGTCCCGAAGGCGCCGCCCACGGCGATTACGGCTTCTCCGGTGTGGACCACGATCACGTTCCGGGAATAACCCATGCTGGTAACGATGGGGATGTCGACGTAGCTATTGGCATCTGCTGCGGCGCGGCCCGGCAGGATGCCAATGGTAGTGCCGCCTTCCGACTTTGCACCACGGCAGACCGCTTCCATGATTCCGCTGAGTCCTCCGCAGACGACCATGACGTCGCGGCGGGCCAATTCTCGGCCGACCTCTTCCGCCATGTCCACGTGTTCTCTGGTCGCCGGATTACTGCTGCCGATCACCGAGATTATCATCTTTAATAAACCTTAATTCTGGGAGTGTCGGGCCTGAACATCAGGCACCACAAGGGGGCCTGATTATAGCAGACCCTTTGTCTTGGTCCCCTGCTCGTATCTGTGTTCAGACTGGGACTGGACCTTAGCCCATTAGGGCGCGGCTGGCCGCCTCGATGGCTTCCAACAGTGGCCGGGGGTAGATACCCAGCCAGATGGTGCCGGCGGCCCCAGAGGCCAGAACGATCAGCAGCGGAAAGCCCGGGGCTTTGCGCAAAGCCGGGTTCTCATCCAACAATGTGCCGCCATTTACACCGGGAGGCGGCGGCTCGATATATATCTGGCGAATGATCTGCAGATAATAATACAGAGATATCAAACTGCTGAAGATGGCAAGAGCGGCCAACCAGAGATAACCCTCCGATGCCACCGCAGTGAAGAGATAGAATTTCATGGTGAAGCCGGCAAATATGGGCAGACCGGCCAGCGAGAAAATACCCATACCCAAACACGCGGCCATGAACGGTTGGCTGTCGGCCAGACCGCCCAGGTCAGAGATCATCTCCCTGCCGGTCATGTTGAAGAACGCGATCACTGCCGCAAAGACGACCAGGTTGGTTATGGAGTACCCGACCAGATAGAAAATCACGCCGTTCGAGGGCAGATCAGAGGTGGCGGAGAGCGCAGTTATCCCAGCCAAGATGAACCCGGCGTGCCCAATGCTGGAATAGGCCAAAAGCCGTTTCAGATTTTTCTGAGCCAAAGCCACCAGATTACCCACCAGCATGGTCATACAGGCCAGCACCGCAAACACCACTTGCCACTGTTCCCACCGTTCGGCGGCGGGGACGAAACCTTCGGCAACCAGGCGTAGTATCAGGGCGAAGGCCGCAGCTTTGGAGCCGATGGCCAGGTAGGCGGTCACCGGGTAGGGCGCCCCTTCGTAGACGTCGGGAGCCCACATATGGAATGGCACGGCGGACACCTTGAACATCAACCCGACCAGGATCAGGCCGATACCGACCCAGAGCGCCGGCGAGACTTCCGAGGCTGCCGTAAGTCCGATGGCGATCTCTTCAAACTTGGTCACGCCGAGCGTGCTATAGACCATGCTCACGCCGTAGAGGAGTATGGCCGACGACACCGCGCCCACGATGATGTATTTCAGGGCGCTCTCGTTGGACTTGTCGCTGTCTTTGGCGTAGGCCGCCAGCACGTACAGGCTGAAGCTCAGCAGTTCCAGGGCAATATAAGCCGTCAGCAATTCCCGCGATTGGGCCATGATGTTCATACCCAGTAACGAGAACAGCAGCAGTCCGTAGAACTCACCCTGATGCTTGAGGCGTTTCTCCACAAAGTCCATGGAGCTGAGGATGATGAACACGCCCATTCCCATGAAGAAGACTTTGAAGAACAGGGAGAAGTCGTCGACCGCCAAAAGGCCGTCGTACAGTGTCTCCTCTTCGCCCCAGAGCATGAGCAGGGAAAGCACGATCAGGCCGATGAGACCCACGATGGACAGCCATCCCAGGTATATCTTTTTACCCTCAGGCAAGAACAAATCGACGGCAAAGACCAAGAACGCCAAGCCCGCCAGAGCGAACTCAGGTGTCAACAGTTCAAGATTGTCGGATAGTGAAGTCACTGCCGCTTAAACTCCCGGTATCGACTGAACGCCGACGTTTATGACGCGCATCAGAGGGTCGGGCCAGACGCCGACAAATATGATCACGGCAACGAATGCCGCACCCACTGACAACTCCACAGGGCTGGAGTCTGTGAGGTTGGCCCACTGCTCATCGGGCTCGCCCAAGAAGGTACGGGCCAACAGGCGCAGGATATAGACCGCCGTGATCGCCGCACCTATGACCGCCAAGATAGCCAAAGGCAAATAGGTACGGAACACCCCTGTAAAGACCATGAACTCCGCGATGAAACCGCTCAGGCCAGGCAGTCCCAGGGACGCCAGACCGGCGATGGCGAAGAAGAACGTGTTCACCGGCATTCGGCTGGCCAATCCGTTCAAAACATTGATGTCTCGCGTATGGGTCTTTTGGTAGACCGACCCGACCAGGAGGAACATCAGGGCTGTCATCATGCCGTGGGAGAACATCTGTAAGACTGCGCCGCCCATGCCGATATTATCAAGCGTGGCAATGCCCATCAGCACATATCCCATGTGACTGACGCTGGAATAACCGATGATGTACTTCAGGTCGGTCTGCGACATGGCCGATATAGCGCCGTAGAGGACGTTTACGGTGCCCAATGTGATCAAGACAGGCATCCACGCGTCGGCGCCCTCTGGCAGCAGGAACATGCCGACACGGATGATGCCGTACGCCCCCAATTTCATCAGCACACCGGCGTGGAGCATACTCACCGCCGTGGGCGCTGCCACGTGACCGTCCGGCGACCAGGTATGGAACGGCCATAAACCGGCTAGGACGCCGAATCCCACCATGAACAGAGGGAAAACGAGGGTCTGGAATTTGCTATCGAATGCCCCGTTCTCCGACAGGAGCTGCAGGCCCGACATCGAGAATGTCCCCATCCCCATGTTCGACGCCTCAACGTACAAGGCCAGGATGCCGATCCAGACCAGGATGCTGCCTCCCACCAGGAATATGAGCAGCTTCATGGCCCCGTATTCCTTGGTCCGTAGGAAGGTCTTGAAGTCGGTGCTGCTGCCCCAAACCCCAATCAGCAGATACATGGGCAGTACAGCCAGTTCGTAGAAGAAGAACAGGAAGAACAGGTCGCGGGCGACAAAAACGCCGTAGACCCCGGCTGACAGGGCGAACAGCAACACGAAGAAATCGCGTGTCCGGTGGTTCACGGTCTGTGAGACCAGCACCCCGCCGAAAAGCACGATGCCGTTCAACAGCACCATCGGGGCGGAGATGCCGTCTATCCCGAGGGACAGTCTGATATCCAACGGGCCGGGCAACCATTCGTAACTGGCGATGTACTGGAACCCGCCTTCGTGGTAGTCATACCTGGCGAAGATGAACAGAGCCAGCACCAGGGAGATCGCTGCGATAAATATGGCGAAATACCAAGACTCTTTGCTATCCCCCCCAGGCATGAACATCATGGTCAAAGACCCGACAAGGGGCACGATTATCAGCAGTAAGAGGGCTACTTGGTCGAAGTCGTTCAACTAGACCACCCTCAACCAAACGAAGAGACCCAGTCCCACGGAGCCGGCGGCCATGGCCAGCGTGTAGCTGTAGACGTGGCCGGTCACGTGCACCCGGAGCGCGATACCAAACTTGCGTGTCACATCGGCGGGTCCATTCACGATGATGTCATTGACGATGGCCCGGTCGAAGAAGGCGATGAACCGGGAGAAAACAAACACCACCCGGTCGATGACCCACTGGTAGGCCTCGTCGAAGTAATACTTGTTCTCGATCACTTTCAAGATTCCGGAGTTGCGTTTTCGTACGCCTTCCAGCGAGATGCTTTTCTCTACGTAGACACGGTGAGCGAAGACGAAAGCGCCGATCGCCAGGACTATGGAGACCGCGCCCAACCAGATCTCAAAGTGGAATTTCTCCGAGTGTTCAAAGAAAACAAACGTCCCGATACCGCCGTAACTGCCCGGCCAGTTGAAGCTGATCAGTCCGAACCCAAGGGCCAAGACACCCAATAACACCATCGGGAAAGCCATCGCCGCCGGGGCGTCGTGTACGTGGCTGTTCTGGTCTTTGAGCTGGCCGAAGAACACCAGGAACATAGCCCGGGCCATATAAAGGGCACTGAGCAATGCCGTGAACAGGGTCAACACGATGAACGTGACATTGCGATGATCGTTCACCGCGATCAAAATCTCGTCTTTACTCCAGAACCCGGCCAGGATGGGTATTCCGCCCAGGGATAGCGCTCCGATAGAAAAGACGATGGCCGTGAGGGGCATGACTTTCCTCAAGCCTCCCATCTCGCCGGTCTCCTGGAACTCGGTGCTGTGCAGAACGCTGCCGGCGCCCAGGAATAAGAGCGCTTTGGAGAACCCGTGGGCCATCATATGGAAAATGGCAGCCGTATAGCCAAATGCGCCAAGGGACAGCATCATCAGACCCAAGTGGCTGATGGTCGAATAGGCCAGTATCCGTTTCAAGTCGGTAGCCACCAACGCGACGGTCGCAGCCCCCAGTGCCGTAACTAGTCCCACGATGGCAACAACCATCAATGGGTCGGCGTCATAGGCCTCGAACAGCGGGAAAGTGCGGGCCACCAGGTAGACGCCGGCAACGACCATTGTTGCAGCGTGAATCAGAGCGCTGACCGGTGTGGGGCCTTCCATAGCATCAGGAAGCCAAACGTGGAACGGCACCTGTGCCGACTTGCCCATGGCCCCCAGGAACAGCAGTATCGCCGAGGCGGTTACCACACCTTCGCTCATGGCGCCGGTACGCGCCGCTTCAAAGGCATCCAACATGCTGAAGCTGCCAACGTCCCGCCAGATCAACAAGATACCTATCAGCAGGCCGACATCGCCGATCCTGGTCACAATGAACGCTTTCTTTGCCGCTTCTCTGGCGCTGCGTCTTTCATGCCAGAATCCGATCAACAGGTAGGAGCAGATGCCCACCAGTTCCCAGGCCACGTAGAGCAGCAGGAAGTTGTCGGCCAAAACCAGAGTGAGCATGGAGGCGGCGAACAGGGAATGGATGGCGAAGTACCAACCAAAGCGCGGATCGCCCTTCATGTAAGCCAGTGAATATACCTGGACCATGAGGGCAACGAACGTGACTAGACCCAACATGGCGATGGTCAACGGGTCGATCAGGATGCCCCAGTTCAAGCTGACACTACCCACGGCTCCGACCACGCCGGCATTGAACCAACTACGCTCATAGTCGCAGGTGAGCATCTGGGTGTTTTCGCTGGTGAAACAGTTGCCCACGGCTTCGGCCCCCATCCAGGAACCGAGCACCAACCAGAACATCAAGAACCCACCGGCGATGGCGAGGATGGATATCCACGACCCCTTGCCGGGTAAGAACCTACCGAATATCACCACCGCTGGCGCGGCGGCAAAACTGAATACGGGTATCAGCCAGGCCCATTCCATCATGCGGGCACCTGACACAGGCATGCGGGCACCTGACACTGGCATGCGGGCACCTGACACAGGCATGCCCAGCGTAAAGACACCAGAGAGCTGAGATTATGTAGCTGAATTTCTACCATTTCATCAAGTTGATCTCATCGACGTTTACCGTCGACTTGTTGCGGAACATCCGGAGGATTATGGCCAGGGCCAAGCCCACTTCTGCTGCTGCCACGGTGATGATGAAGATGGCGATCAATTGGCCGTCAAAGTCAGAGAATTTACCGATGCCCTCCATGTGCGACGCGGCGGCGATCAGGTTGATGTTCACTGCGTTCAGCATCAGCTCGATGGACATTATGATGAGCACTGCCGAACGGCGGGCCATCACACCGTAGAGTCCAATCACGAATAGGACTGCGCTCAGGAGTTGGAACCAGACTAGATCAACCATCGCCTAGCTCTCTTCCTCGTCCGAACGGGCGATGATTATGGCCCCGATAAGGGCGACTAACAGCACCAGAGATGCAATCTCAAAGGGGACGGCCCAGGTGGTGAAGAGAGACTCGCCAATACCAGTTAATGACGCGTTTTGCGATTTGGTCCCTTCCACCGTGTTTATCCAGAAAGAGGGGGCGAGGACGCCCAAGAAAGCCAATGCCGCAAGGGCAGCCAACGGCCACTGTTTGTTGTCGGTGATGCGAGGGTAATCGGAACCACGAGTCAGCATGATGGCGAACATGAGCACGATGATGATGGCCCCGCCGTAGATCAACACCTGCACCAGCGCCAGGAACTCCGCGAATAGGACCAGGTATATACCGGCAACGGCTATTAACGAGACCAATAGCGACAAGGCTGCGTGCACCACGTTACGGGTAACCACCACACCCAATGCGCCCCCAATGGTAAAGACGGCCAGCAGTATGAAAATGAACCAGGCCATCTAGGCAGTGTCACCCCGCCCAATCTTGTCATATTTCGGCGTTATTCCGGCCATCAACTTCCCCTTGTCCCGTCCCATCCAAAATACGAGCCACCATATCGGCGGCTCCTTTGATTACTGATATGTGTCCTGAGTCAGCGTTACCGATTGCCGTTCAGCCTATTAAAGATCCGCTCTGGCTCCAGTCCTGTTGACGCAGGCAATCAGGTCTACCCTGTTCATCTTTCGGCATAATGGCTATGCCCCTTACGGGGACTCGGCCTCGGCAGAAGCCCCGGCGGAAGCCTCGGCAGAAACCTCGCTAGAAGCCTCGATAGAAGCCTTGGCCGCTTCTGACTCAGCGCCTTTCTTGACCCGCTTGGTCGGCGGTATCCAGTCTGTTTCTTTCTGGAACTTGTGGCCAATCTCCAGCAGCGCGGGTAGGTCTACCCGGTCGCCGTTGCGGCTGAATGTGCTCATCTCGTGTTCGTGAGTCATCACGATCGCATCGAAATTACACACCTCCACGCAGATGCCGCATAGTATACACCGGTTCAGATTGATCTCGAAGCTATCGACGATCTTTCTACGACTGCTTCTTCCGTCTTCATGGAGGGGGTTGTCCTTCATCACCGACGTCATACATTGCGTGGGGCATTGGCGGATGCAGACCATGCAACTGGTGCAGAAAGGCTCGCCGACCTCGTCATCCCAGGTGAGCGACGGGAATCCCATGAACCGGTCTTTAACCGGCGTGGGCTCATCGTGTTTCTGCATCAGCAGATTGCCGGAGTCCGGGTATTGCCGAGTCACAGGCGCACGCAGGCCGTTCATGGTCGAAACCAGGGTCACAAACATCCCTTTCAGACTGTTGAACATCTAGTTTCCTCCCGCCGGTGCGGATGCTCGGCGGCTGGCTTCCAGCGCTTCCTGTCTGCTCCGTACCTCTGCAACCAACTTGGTGGGGCCGGTCATGCGCTTGTAGATCAGGTATCCGACCACCAAGAGCCCTGCCGACGACATCAGGGTGAGCGACCATGCCGGCCACTCGTAGAACTTGTACACGGCGGTCATCACGACCGACAGGAATGACAGGGGCACCATGACCTTCCAGGCGAAGGCCATCAACTGGTCGATGCGTAGCCTCGGGAACGTGCCACGCACCCAAAAGATCACCATGATCACCATGTAGACCTTGAACAGGAACCAGACGATCCCCCAGTCTCCTGATAGCCATGGTCCGGACCAGCCACCAAAGAACAAGATCACAACTAGCGCGGCGATGGCGAAGGTGTTGATGTACTCAGCCAGGAAGAACACCGACCAGTGCGCCCCGCTGTATTCCACAAACGGCCCGCCGACGATCTCGGACTCAGCAAAATAGATGTCGAATGGAGTCCTGCCGACCTCCGCCAACCCGGCGATAAAGAAGATCACCAGGCCCAGCGGCTGCACCAGCATGAAGATGTAGTCGTCTTGCTGGCTGACTATCTCTCGCATGTCCAGCGATTGGGCCAGTATCCCCACGGATATGGCCACCATGATTATCGGTATCTCGTAGCTTATGAGCTGCGCGGCAGCCCGCAAGCCGCCCAGGGTGCCGTATTTGTTGGCCGAGCCCCAGCCCGCCAAGACCAGCCCCAGTATGCCTACCACCGAGAAGGCGATGATGTAGAACAGGCCCATGTCCAGGTTTTGTATCACCGCGTTCTGACTGCCTGGAATGGTCACCCAGATCATGAACGCCGAGACGACAACTATTATCGGTGCGACCCAGAAGAGGACTTTCTCCGACGATGCCGGGATGATGTCCTCTTTGAGGATCAGTTTCAGGGCGTCGGCCATCGGCTGCAGGATTCCCATAGGGCCGGTACGTGTCGGACCCAAGCGCAGTTGGAGGCGGCCCAGGAGTTTGCGCTCCAACCAGGTCAACGACAGCACAACACCGGACAATACGCTGAACATGATGAAAAGGCCGACGACCAACCAGATAAAATCGGTCAGGCTGATGGCAAGTAGTATGGTGGCGGGCACTAGCGGTCCACCTCGCCTAAGACGATGTCCAAAGCGCCCAATATGACCACCGAATCGGCGATCCAGGAGTCTCTCAGCATGTGTCTCAGGGCCGACAGGTTGCAGAATGACGGAGGCCGGACCTTGATACGGTAGGGCTTGTCCGTGCCGTCGCTGACCAGATAGACACCCAACTCGCCCCGGGGGTTCTCCGCCCTGACGTAGACCTCACCGGCCGGCGGACGTAGCAAGCGTCTTCCAAGGGACGATGTGACATCTCCCTCAGGCAGCTGGTCCAATGCTTGCTCGACGATGCGTATGGACTGGTAAACCTCTTGGACCCGCAAGTAATAGCGGTCCCAACAGTCGCCATCCAAGCCGATGGGCACATCGAAATCGAACCGGTCATAGACCGAGTATGGGGCGGCTTTACGCACGTCGTAATCGACTCCGGAAGCCCGGAGGCAGGGGCCGGTCAGCCCGTAGTCGATGGCGTCTTCAGCGGTCATGACCGCGATGTTCTTCAGGCGGGCCAGGAATATCTCGTTAAAGCTGAGAAGTTTGTCCGATTCCTCAGTGTCTTTCTTAACCAGGTCCAGCACTTCTCTGACCTGCTGCACGAAGTCTTCAGGCACGTCCTCTTTAAGTCCGCCGATACGGAAATAGTTGTGCATCATGCGGGCGCCGGAGACAGACTCGAAGAGCCCTTGGATGCGCTCACGCCCCCGGAAGCAGAACATGGAGGGGGTCATGGCCCCCGCGTCCAGTCCCATGGTGGCGATGAAGAGCATATGGCTGGCGATGCGGTTCAGCTCGCACAGAATGACCCGGATGTACTCAGACCGCTCCGAGACCTCCAGGCCCATGAGTTTCTCCACGGCCCGGCAATAGAGGTGCTCGTTATTGAAGTTGGCGATGTAGTCCATGCGGTCGAACAGGGTTATGACCTGGTTATACTGCTCGCCCTCGCACAATTTCTCCGAACCTCTGTGCAGATATCCGATGTGCGGCACAACATCAACGATCTTTTCGCCGTCCACCCATAGCACCATGCGGAAGACGCCATGAGTCGAGGGGTGCTGCGGGCCCATGTTCAGCAGCATCTCTACCGGTTCGGCGTTGGCCACTGGGTTGTCAGGCATCTGTGTCATATCTATTCGGCTGCTGTGTCGGAGGTCTCAGAAGTCTCGGGGGTCTCGTCCGATGTCTGTTCAGTAGGACTGCCTATGAATCGAATCTTGGGTTCTTTAGGCGGTTCGATCTCACTGCTCATCCAGACTTCGCCGTTATAGTAGAACCCGGCTGCGATCAGAGTCTCGTCCAGGGCATCCAGTTTGTCGCAGTCCTCCAGGTATTCCGTCACCTGTCTCCGCAGCATTACCTTGGCATCCTCGGCGGTGTCGCCGAAGCCGCTGATCAATAGCTCCGGACACATCGCCTCATACCCGTCGCCTGCCGGAGATTCTTCAATCTGGTAGACGATACGGTCAAAGGGCAGGTTTTCGCCCGGCTTTTTGGTCGATTTAGGCTTCTTCGCCAAACCTATTCACCGTCGGTTGAGAGCGCTGCCTCAACGAATTCAAGCTGCAGTTCGGTCTCTTCGTCCACACCAGGATACCCTGCTTCTTCTAAGACGTTGGCCAGAGTATCGGTGCCGTCATGAGACTCTATCCAGGCCCGCATGACCTGGATCAGTTCATCTTGGGCAGCCTCAAGAGACTCGCCCGCGCCTTCGAGGCCCAGTTCTTCGATACGCGTGACGTATCTGTCTTCTGATTGGTCGATCTTGGCCGTTAGGACCACCGTTTCCATATTTCTCTAATGCTCCTGGTAATCCTTAAAACTCTTGGTATTCGTTGAACGGGAAATCCCGGCGTCCGGGAAACCCTTCAAAACCTTCGTAAAGCAGCAGCGGCGCCATGTCCGGGTGGCCGTCGAAATCGACGCCAAACAGGTCGTGGGCCTCTCTTTCGTACCAGTCCGCTGCCCGCCAGACCGAGGTCACAGATGAAATGGAGGCGTCTGAATAAGGCACGTCGGTCCGCAGCACCACAGTCCGTTCGGGTTCAAGTGATTGCAGTATGTAGACCATCTGAAAGTACTCGGTGTAATCGACGCAGGCCAGGCAGAGCAGCATCTTGGCGGAGATGCGCGGGTCGGTTTTCATCAACCGGCAGGCTTCCAGGATATTTTCTTTGCTGACGCTGGCCTGTGGTAGGTCGTTTAGCGCACCGGCTTCAGGGGAAAGGTCTTTCAGTACGTCCAGCGACACGTCAAGCAATTCTCTTCCGGTAGATGTCAAAGCCTCAAGGGGGTCGGCCGGAGTCTCTGGCTCGCCATGAGCGGCGGCGGCCGGTTTTGCGGGGGCGTCAGCCGGGGTTTCGCTAGTAGCAGCCGGGTTTTCTGTAGTGGCAGCTGGAGTCTCTGGGGACGCAGGTGAAGATTCGGACGACTCCGAAGCAGCTTCCGCGCTCTCCTGGTTCTCTTCCTGCTCAGCCACTATTTGCCGGCGTCCCGCATGATCTTCTCTTGGAGCTTGATGATTCCGTAGAGCAGGGCCTCTGGGCGGGGCGGGCAACCCGGCACATATACGTCAACTGGGATGATATGGTCCACGCCCATGACCACCGAATAAGAACGGTAGTAGGGGCCGCCGTTGGTGGCGCAACTGCCCATGGCAATCACCCACTTGGGCTCGGGCATCTGTTCGTAAAGCAGGCGGATGGGCTCGGCCATCTTCTTGACCACGGTACCGGAGACGATCATGACGTCGGCCTGCCGCGGCGACGGCCAGGTCACCACGCCAAAGCGGTCAAAGTCGTAGTGGGCCATGTAGGTGGACATCATCTCGATGGCACAGCAGGCCAGGCCGAACGAAAGCGTCCAGAGGGAGGACTTACGGGCCATAGCGAATAGTTGGTCGGTGGAAGCGGTGATGATGCCAGGCAGTTTCCCACTAATCGCCTGGTCATAGAGGCTGGGTCCGGGTGTGTTGCCCGGGCCGACGATTATTTCTGCCATTCCAAGACCCCTTTCTTCCAGGCATAAACGATGGCGAAGAAGAGTACAGCCAGGAACATCATCATGGCGTAGAACGGAAGGACGTTGGCCTGGTTTACCTTCTCTTGCATGAATATCACGGCCCACGGGAAGAGAAAGACTGCTTCCACGTCGAATATCAAGAAGAGGATGGCAAATATATAGAACCGGACGTTGATGTTTGACCAGGTGTATGGCGTGGGCGGTATGCCGCACTCATAGGTGGTCAGCTTGGCGACGGAGTGCCGCCGGGCGGAGAGCATGCGGGAAGCGGAAAACATCCCGCCTATCGCCATAGCAGCGACCACCGCGGACAGAGCCACAGCGGTCCAGTTCTGGGTGAACAGGTCTGCGCTAAATGTTTCGATCGTCATCGTATGGAGTTATTTGAACCACCGGTGTCTGGTTGGGGTAACGGTGGAAAGACTGACTTAGACTCGATTTACGCCCGAAATATATCACCGGCCACCGAAGAGTGTCAACGAAATTCGACGCCTCCGCGGCCCACATTTCGCAGTTTAGACGCTGGAAAATCAGTCTTTCTGCGACGCCCGTAGTTGGGTCGATGAGATATCATCCCGGAATTGTCCTTCGGTCACGTCTTTGAAGAGCCCTTGGAACCCTTCTGGAATGGTCACGTCGGCCAGGGTCTTGAACGTCCCTTGGTCTTCCCGGCCCGCCACCAAGAACCTCGTGCCGGCCGCGAGCATCTCCGCCAAAGCGACCATCATCTGATCGACATCATCGCCGTAATACCGTGGCGCCACCAGGCGGATGGCAGTATCCCAGCCCACAACGAATGTCCGGCCGGGGAACAACCTGGCCTTTTTGAAAAATGTCTCGGCCGTGGTCAATACCACCGTTTCGCCGGGCTCGAATTGGGCCAATCTTTTGATTATCTCGCTTTCTTCCAGGGGCGGCTTGTCCACGTTGGTCACCGATAATTCGAAACCCACTTCAAAACCAGACACCTCTCCGGCAATCTTGGCGAGGCCCCGGTGGCCATGGTGCAACGGGCTGAATGAACCCGGCAGCAACGCCCCCGGCGCATCACCTTCAACGACCAACGTCCCGCCACGGGCCACCACCCACCGGGCATCGTCAGAGATCAGCTGGGCCAGTGGCGACGGGTGTTCTGTCCTCTCGATCTCAAGGGAGTCCCCAGGGGTAATGCCGAGTTCAACGTCTGATTCCAGTCCTGACAGCAACATCAGGGCGTGCACAAGCAGGTTGCTGACCAGTTCTTCTTCACCGGACCGGTCGCGGAGGCCTTTGTGCAGGTTCAGTGAATACAGGGTGTTTCCAGTCTCGTCCCACGCGGAGACGTAGGCCCGGTGGTCGCCCCGTTTCGGCCGGTCGGTGGCAATGGTCGCCGCACAGGCCAACCCGACGGGCGGGGAGTCGTTTTCTAGCTGGGATTTTGCTTTGCGGTAGGCGGCCTTGGCCATGTCTTTGGCGGTCTGGGCAGACGCCGATTGCTCAGGCTCAAACCCCAAGAATGAAATCATTGACTCTCGGCCGTAAGGAACCAAGGCCTCAAGAATCGTACGTGAGGCGCCGGCCACGCCCAACAGCCAGGCCACCGCCTGGGTGCCGGCACCGGACACCGCCACCACCGCTTTATGGGGCGTGCCATGGATCTTCTCTATATGTGGGCGGATATCTTCCATCTTGTAGTTTGTTTTTCCTAAGGCGATATTCCCTCCTCCGGTCACCGGGGGAGGGTTAGGTCCGACAAAGTCGAGACTCTCGACGTAGTCGGAGGTGGGGGCGAGTTACTAGCCACAGTTCTATTGAATTTCCTTCATGATGTTGGCCCCCATCCTAACCTTCCCCCGTGAGCGGGGGGAAGGGATTGTTCGCTCGGTTGACTACGGTTTTGGTTGCCAGGGTGTGTGGTTTATCTGGTCCATGGTGGCTCGGGAGGTTGCGATCTCTGACGACTGTTTACTGTCCCAGCGTTCCAGCCATTCTTTCGGCAAGTCCCGGCGGGCGTCTCGCCACCAGAGGGGTTCGTCCTGGCCGAGGGTCTTGCCGTCGATAACATCGGCCAGGAAACAGGTCATATCTCCGCCGTCCATGGCATTGATCACTCGGCAGTCCAGATAGCCGAAACAATCGGTCAACAGCGGGCTGCCCGACTTTCCGGCTGACTTGGCCACGCCCTCCAGTTTGTCTTTATCTCGGCCCGATACCAGCCCAAAATCGCCGATCAGGTCGAGTTGGTCTGGCCTGAGAAAGTTGAGGGCAAGAGCGCCACTGGATAGCACCATGTCGTGGCTGAGATTGGTCTTGTAAAGCTGCACGACAACTCTGGGGTGGTCAGGAACTATGGAAGCGGCAGCGATGGCCACCGCCATTTGGACGTTGTCACGGCCATCCCAGTGGCTTGTGACCGCAGCCAACGGAGACCACAATCTGCCCATCATCGGCGCGATATCCGAGTATTCCATTCGGCTAATCCCCATTCGAAACCTAGCGAAACCTAGCCCTGTTTCAGCCTGAAAAGTGTAGCACTCAAAAATCTACCGCACCAACGCGAAGCGACTAACCGCCACTCTGTGGCTACCAGTCGAGGGAGTGGTCTTCGGCGTCGTTGGTGGTCAGGCGGCGTTGGTTTTCGCCGTCGTCGTCCATGACGAATATCTCGCCGGGTCCGTAGAGGTGGGAGACGAAAGCCATCCGTCTGCCAGACGGAGACCAGACCGGATCAAGGTCGTCGGCTTCGTTGGTGGTCAGACGCAACTGCTTGGAGCCGTCGGAGTCCATGATGTAAATCTCGCCATTGCCGTCGCGGAACGACACAAAGGCAATGGTGTCGCCATCGGGAGACCAGGCCGGGGCGAGGTCGTCCTCTTCATGCTGGGTCAACCGGGTCAGCTGCACGTCATCTTGCCAGGTACCGTCCTTGAGCTTGCTGGCCAGATAGATGTCGGTATTACCGTCCAACACCCTTATGAATATGATGTGTTTACCGTCGGGAGACCAGATCGGACCGAAGTCTACTTCCTCGGTCAGGTGGACCAGGTTCACGCCGTCGGGGTTCCGCAACCACAGACCCCGTTCTTCTTCGGTACCGCCACGTGCGAACGCCAACCATTCGCCGTCAGGAGACCAGGCGCCCATCGAGTCATCAGGTGTTTTAGCGGTGATTCTAACGGGCTTGCCGTCGTCGACGGCCAGCAGATAGATCTCGGCGTTGCCGTCCTGATTGGACACAAAGGCCAGGCTTTTGCCGTCAGGAGACCACAGAGGAGAGTAGTCATCGCCGGGGATGTTGGTCAGCCGGTTGATGAGCTTACCCTTTCTGTCGACGACGTTTATCTCGAGGTCGCCGGACTCGTCGGAGACATAGGCAAGGTCCTTGCCGTCGGGTGACCAGACCGGGCTATTGTCCTGGCTACGGTTGTCGGTCAACGGTTCGGAGATGCCCGACTCCGGGTCAATCACAAATATCTCGGCATCGCCGTCCACTTCTGACACAAACGCAATCTTAGCCGTGTCTGAGCCACAGCCAACGAGCAGCGCGGCGGAGACCAGCATCGCCACTATGAGAACTTTTGCTGGAAAGTTTTTTGCCGGGAGGATATGTATCAAACCACCCATCCCACTCAACCCATTATTTTCTGTATGCACAGGTGCCCTGCGTTCACCCGTGGGCGCTACGTCCCGTAGTCAGTGATTATAGCCAAACCGCCCGGTCATTGGCCTCGATAAGGGTGCCGGATTGAATCAAAACTGGTCCAGTGTCCCAGTAAGCTCCATGACTGCCTACGATGGCTAGGATACCTTGACACCACCCCACCGCTTGACTAGCATCTGCCCAAGCTGCACGGTCGCAGAATAGACACATAACAAACCAGAGGTAGGCCATGAAAGCGTTACTTGGCGCCGACCTGATCGACGGCACTGGCGGACCGGTCCTGAAAGACTCGGCGATATTGATCGACGGCGAACGGATCACGGAAGTCGGGCCGAGGGCCGCGGTCAAGCTGCCTCCGGGCACGGAAGAGGTCGACCTGTCCGGACTGACCCTAATGCCCGGCCTGATCGACACCCATGACCACCTGGCCCACAAGAACTACAGCCTGATCAGCCGGTGGGAGATCGAAGAGCCCGCCTCGCTGCATCATCTGAAGACCGCTCGGGCTATCGAAGAATCCCTTGCCGCCGGCTATACCTGCATCCGCGACGCTGGTGGCCTGGACGCCGGGTTCAAGTTCGCCGTGGAACAAGGCGTGCTAAAGGGTCCCCGGCTACTGACCTCGGTGGCCATAGTCTCGCCCACCGGCGGCATCGGCGACCGGGTTGCCGCCTCCGGACACAGAAACGCTTTCAACAACGACCCGATGCACCCCGACGGCGTGGCCAACGGCCCCGATTCCATCAGGGCTTTGGTCCGCGAATTGGTGCGGGTCGGCGCCGACGTCATCAAATTCGCAACCACGGGCGGCGCCAGTTCACGCTCGGGACACGGCCCCAAGGACATCGCATTCGGGCCGGATGAGGTCAAGGCGTTGGTCGCAGAAGCCAAGTCCCAAGAGAAATTGACCATGTGCCATGCGGTGGGCGGCCCGGGTCTGCGCATGTGCATCGAAGCCGGTGTCGGCTCGGTGGAACATGCTTGCTACCTGGCCGAAGACCCCGATCTGGCCAAAATGATGGCCGACAAGAACGTTTTCTTCACCCCGACTTTTGAAGTCTACGAGTTCCACTCGACTATAAGCGCCCCTCATATCATCGAGCGCACAAAACAACTGATGCAGATACATCAGGAGAGCCTGCACATGGCCGTCAGCGCCGGTGTGAAAGTGTCGGCCGGTACCGACGCCGGTGGTTTCGTCCACGGCGACAACGCCCGCGAGATTGAGCTGATGGTCGAGCGTGGCCTGTCCAACATGCAGGCCATCCAGACCGCCACCGGCTGGGCGGCCGAGTGTGTTGGCCGAGAAAAAGAGTTCGGCACCGTGAAAGCGGGCCTCTACGCCGATTTCTTGGTCGTGGACGGCGACCCTCTGAAGGACATCAGTGTCATCAGGAACAAGGAAAAGATCAAGATGGTCATGAAGGGCGGAGAAGCCTACATCGACAACCTGCCTGTCGGCGACCCGCAGGCCGTCGGCGATTAGGCCGTTAAGCCCATCCGTAAGGCGCGAGAGAAAGACGTCAGGTAAAACTGAAGTATCATTGACCGATGCGATTTCATGTCTTAACCCTGTTTCCGGACGCCTTTCGGGTGCCATTGGAATACAGCATGCTGGCCCGGGCCGTGGAAAGAGGGCTGGTATCAATAGATGTCACCGACATCCGCGATTACTCGCACGACCCGCACCACACCGCCGACGACTACCAATTTGGCGGCGGCCACGGCATGGTCTTGAAACCCGAGCCGGTGTTTGAAGCCACGGAAGCCGCGCTATCAGGCTATTCCGATGCGGAACGTAAAGAGATTCCCATCATCCTGTTCACGCCCCAGGGTGAGATGCTGACCCAGAAGGTGGTCGAAGAGCTTTCCGAAGCCCCGGCGGTGGCCATGATCTGCGCCCATTACGCCGGCATCGACAACCGTGTCCCCGACTTCCTCGCCACCCGTGAGATCAGCCTGGGCGATTTTGTCCTGACGGGCGGGGAGTTGCCGGCCATGGCCCTGATCGACGCCATGTCTCGGCTGGTGCCGGGTGTGATCGGCTCTATGGAAAATGTGGTCGAGGACTCGATATCATCAGGGCTGCTCCAACACCCGCTGTACACCAGGCCTGCCGAGTTCCGGGGCATGGAAGCGCCTGAGATTCTACTGTCCGGGCACCACGCCAACATCGATAAATGGCGCCGCGAGCAGTCGCTGCAGCGCACTCTGGAACGCCGCCCCGACTTGCTGCTGACTGCTGAACTCAGCGCAGATGATTTTAAGTACCTGAAGTCTCTGGGCTACCAACAGCCAGAAGACGCGGAGTAAACCTCAGAGGACCATGGCCAAATCCGACTTTCGATTCAAGACATCGGTTCGCGTCCGCTGGATGGAGTGCGACGCCCAGGGCATCGTCTATAACGGCGCTTACCTGGGTTACTTGGAGATCGGCCAGGCGGAGTACTACCGCAACCTGGGTTTCGCCATTTACATCATTCCCCAAAGCGGCTATTTCGACTTCGCCGTGGTCAAGAGCACCCAGGAATTCAAGGCCCCCGCCAAGGTGGATGAGATCATCGACCTATATGTCCGGGTCTCGAAGATTGGCAACACCAGCCTGACCCTGCAACTAGAGATATACCCCGAAGACAGCGACCGGCTGCTCACCACCATAGAAACGGTCTACGTGGGTTACGACGCAGCATCCGAGACCAGCCGGCCCGTACCCGACGACATCCGAAAGCTTGTCTCGCATTATGAGGAAACGGGAGAAGTCCTCTCGATAGAGCAGTTCCCCGAACTGGCCAAAGCGACGTCGTTCCGCCAGAAGTAACTGATTTAAGTAGGCGTTGGAACCGTTGACGATATTCGTAACCCTAGCTAGACTGAATCACACCCCAACTGCGGTATTTGAATACTAATCGCTGAGAGCTGAAAGCTATCGATGGCCCGATTATTTGACCTCCATATCCACACGACCAAAGGCAGCAGCGACAGCAGCCTTACCCCCGAAGACCTGATTCTTGAAGCAGACCGTTTGGGTCTGCGCGGCCTCTGTCTCACTGAACACTCCGGCCCTTGGGACCGGCACGAGTTCAAGCAGTTCGCCAGCCTCCACAATGTGGTGCTAATCCGCGCTATGGAAGTGGAGACCGATTTTGGCCACATGCTGGCCTTCGGTCTTGATCGTTACCAGTCTGGTTACAACAAGGCGGCTGAACTGCGCAAAGCGGCGACCGCCGCCGGCGGATACGTGGTTACAGCCCATCCCTTCCGGGGCGTGCTCAGCAGCAACGGCAACCGCAGCCGCGCCCTCACCTACCAGTCGATCGACGACCCACTGCCCACTGTTCCTGAAGACGCTATAGACCATCCGTTATTCAAGCTGGCGGACGCAGTAGAGGTCGCCAACGGTGGGACGATAGACCGGGAGAACGAATTCGCCATGGGAGTCGCCGGGTTATTGAAAATGCCGATAACCGGGGGCAGCGACGCTCATTCAACCCACGGCCTTGGCAAGTTCTTGACTGAGTTCACCGACGAGGTCCACACAGAAGCCGAATTTCTAAAAGCCCTCCACTCCAAGCAATTCCACCCTGTCACGGGCCTGCGAACTGGCAACCTCCAGCCCTTCGGCATCTAAAATCTGTTTCCAGCCACCATTATTCCTAACCGTGAAGACACCGGTTCAGTGTAAAATGCCCTTAAGTTTGAGGGTTCTATAGCGTGACTGAGGCAAGAGCAACAGGACTGATTTTCGTTGGCCGCGAGAAGGAAATGGCGGAATTAAGATCCGCCATGGACGCCACTGCAGCCGGACAGGGGCGTACGGTGATGCTGGCCGGGGAGCCGGGCATCGGCAAGACGCGCATGGCCCAAGAATTGTCCACCTACGCCGAATCATTGGGCGCGCAGGTCTGGTGGGGATCGTGCAATGAGCAACAGGGCGCACCACCCTACTGGCCTTGGGTACAACCCATCCGCTCCTATACTCAGCAGGCTGATGCCGAGACCCTTCAGGCCATGATGGGGCCGGGTGCCGCTGAGATTTCAGAGATCATCCCGCAAGTCCGCGAGAAACTGACCGATCTTGACCCGGCTTCGCCTCTCGAACCGGAACAAGCCCGTTTCCGCTTGTTTGACTCCATCTCTCAGTTCTTCAAGAACTTCGCCCAGTCCCAACCGCTATTGCTGGTGTTGGATGACCTGCAATGGGCGGACCAGCCATCGCTGCTGCTGCTGGAGTTCCTGGCAAACCAACTGCCCGACAGTAAGATCATGATCGTCGGCACCTACAGAGACATCGAGGTTACCCGCGAACATCCCCTGTCCAACACTCTGGCCCGATTGGCCCGCACCGACCACTATCGGCGAGAAGAACTGGGCGGTCTGGAAACCGAGTACGTCGGCCAGTTGATCAAGAATATCAGCGGCGCCGACGCTTCCCGGGAAATGGTCCACGCCATCTACGGCCACTCAGACGGAAATCCATTTTTCACCTCCGAGATCATCCGGCTGCTTGGGCAAGAACGCCTGACCGCAACCGGCGCCGGATCAGACATCGCCGAGGGACTGGAGATTCCGCAGAGTGTTCTGGAAGTGGTTGGGCAGCGCCTGAACCGGTTGTCCACCGAGTGCGAAGACACCCTGACGACCGGGGCTGTCATCGGCCGTCAGTTCGAGTTCCGGTTGCTAGGGTTGCTGAGCGAAAGGACATCAGAGATCCAACTGCTGGAATCCATAGATGAAGGCCTGGACGCTCACTTGATCCAGGAAGTTGCTGGGCACGGGGACGTCTATCAGTTCAGCCACGCCCTGATCCAACAGACCCTGCGGGAGCGGCTTTCCGCCAGCCGGAGAGTGAGGCTGCACTCGAGGATCGCTGAAACATTGAAAGACCTATATGGTGACCAACCGGGTGAACACGCCGCGGAGTTGGCCTATCACTTCGGAGAAGCCGCTCCAGTGGCAGGGCCGGAAAAGCATGTGAAATACACCATATTAGCGGGGGAAAGGGCACTCGAGACCCACGCACTAGAAGATGCCCTGGCCTATTTTGAGCGAGGCTTGATCGCCAAGGGTGTGGACCTGGAAGCACATTCGCCGGCACCAGATGCCGAAGCTGCAGCCCTTTTGTTCGGTCTGGGCCGGGCGCAGGCGGCAACACTCGGCAGGCATCAACTACAAGTTGGCTTGGGGAGCTCGAGCCGCGCCTTCGAATATTACGCATCGGAGAATGATCTGGCGCGTGCGGTCGAGGTCGCCGGTTATTCCATGCAGCACATACCGGGCCACAGAATCGCGTTGGATTTCGTGTCGCGGGCGCTGGCATTGGTCCCACCGGATTCCCCGGAAGCCGGCCCTTTATTGTCCAGATATATTCTTGTTTTGGGTTTGGAAGAAGGCGATTATCCGGGGGCCAATAATGCGTTCGATGGAGCCTTGGCTATCGCCCGGCGTACGGGAGACTTGGCGCTTGAGATGCGGGCCTTGGCAAATTCGTCTCATGTGGACTACTGGCATCTTGAGTGGCAGGCTACCGTTGACAAGGGATTGGACGTTATCGAAGGGACTCAGCGGGTTGACGCCGAACAAGCGGAACTTTCCGCCAGGCAGTGGGCTACGATAGCCCTGCTCGGTATGGGCAGAGTCATGGAAGCCGAGCCACATTCCTTGGCAATGTTGTCTACCGCTGAGAGACTGCGCGACCGCTACCAATTAGCCACCGCCCTTTGGTTCCGAGAAATGATCGCTATGTCTCAAGGCGATTGGCAGGCGGCGAGATCCTACAGTGAACGCGGTCTTTCAGTATCACCTTCTGACGCACGGCTTCTCGGCACCAGGTTGGTGATTGAATTCGAGACCGGCAATACTCAGGCGGGTCACGAGTTCCTGGAGCAGGCTATCGCGGCTCACAACCTGTTGGCGCAAAGCCTGGTGGCGCGAGGAGCCAGGTATGACCACGCATCGGCGGCACTGATGATACCCATCGCCGCCCGCATAACCGGTGATACGGAACACCTCCCACTTGCGGAGGGCGCCGCGGCAACCATCTTCGCGGCCGAGTCTGCCACGCCATTGGTAATCAGGTTTGCCAGACTCGGGCTAGGCCTGATAGCCGTTCTAAATGGAGATAAGGCGGCGGCAATTGAACAATACGCAGCTCTCGAGGGGACTCCAAGCTGCTTTTTGAAAGTAGGTAGCGATCGGATCCTAGGACTTCTTGCCCAAACCATTGGGAATCTGGACCAGGCGATGGTCCACTTTGAAGATTCGTTGTCATTCTGCCGCAACTCGAACTACGGGCCTGAGCTTGCCCACAGTTGCCACGACTACGCCGGCGCTCTTGTTGAACGAAACACTGCGGGAGACCGTGGTAAAGCCACGGAATTGTTGGTCGAGTCATTGCTGATCGCCGATGAATTGGGGATGGGCCCTCTCGTGGAACAGGTCAGCGCCCTCAAAGAACGCGCGTTTTCAGGGCCAAGCAAATCATCGGCATTCCCCGAAGGTCTGACCCAACGCGAAGTCGAGGTCATTCGCCTGATTACCTCTGGCCGCACCGACCGGGAGATCGGCGAAGAGCTGTTCATCAGCGTCAAGACCGTGGGCAACCACGTTAGCAACATCCTCAACAAGACGGGCTCCGCCAACCGCACCGAAGCCGCGTCCTTCGCCACCCGCAACGGTTTGGACCAGTGACTTAAGCCCGTCCGCCCCCCCCCCGGTTTCCCTTACAAGACTGTCAGCTTAGGGTCGAAGGGGTGTTGCAACCCGTGCTAAACTGCCCCAGTCATGGCTGTGGGTTGTCGATCCATCAGTTATGTTAATGTGTGAGTGAGGTTGTGACGGGAGTTAAATGGTTCTTTTCGATACAGATATTTCCCCCTTTGAGCAGGTCAACGTGGCCTTGGACCTGGAGACCACTGGCCTAGACTCCAACCGCCACCAGATACTCGAGGTCGGCGCCGTACGTTTTCGCGGCGACGAGGTTATCGAGACCTACCAGACCCTGGTCAATCCCGGCGTCGCGATACCCGAGTTTATCCAACGCCTGACCCACATCTCTCCGCAGCAAGTCAAACGCGCTCCGTTCTTTTCGTCGGTTGCCGCGGAGATCGAGGACTTTCTCGGCGCAGACCCGATCATCGGCCACAACATCCAGTTCGATATCGGCTTCCTTGCCAATAACGGCGTCCCGTTGAACAACCCCTCCTACGACACCTGGGACCTTGCTTCGGTCTTCATGCCCGGCTCCCGGCAATACTCCCTGAAATACCTGACCAGCTATTTCCAAGTGGAGCACAACGACGCCCACCGTGCGCTGGCCGACGCCATGGCCACCAAGAATGTCTACATCAAGCTGCTGCGCCTGGCCGCCGAGCAAGACGCCGGTTTACTGGGCTATCTCTCCAACCTGGCCGCCCGCAGCCGTTGGTCGCTCAGCGGCATACTGGCCGGCCTGGAAGGCACAGGCGACGCCCAGACCTCTTCGACAGGACTCACCGGGCTAGACCTGGAACAATTGTCAATCCGGCTCAGCTCCCCCGAGAAACGACGCGCCGACCCGGCTTTAAGCGACCTCAGTGAAGCTAAAGTCGCCGGCTTGCTGGCCCAAGATGGTCCATTCTCGAAGGTCTTCTCCGGATTCGAACACCGGCCGGAACAAGAACAGATGCTGGAGAGCGTCACCAAGGCCATGTACCACAATCAGCACCTGGTGGTTGAGGGCGGCACCGGCGTGGGCAAGTCCATGGCCTACCTACTCCCCGCCGCGCTGTTCGCCATCTCCAAGGGGCAGCGTGTCGTTGTTTCCACCAACACCATTAACCTGCAAGAACAGTTGATGAACAAAGACATCCCGGCGCTCACCGAAGTCTTGGAGCAGTCGGGACTTGTTGAACCTGGCGTACTGAAGGCTGCGCTGCTTAAAGGCCGGGCAAACTATCTGTGCCTACGACGCTGGAACCACCTGGCCCGCAACGACTCGCCGACCATCGACGACGCCCGCCTGCTGTCCAAAACCTCGGTCTGGATGCAGACAACGGTCAGCGGCGACCGGGCGGAGATCAACCTCTCCGGGCGCGACGCCGGCTCTTGGAACCACATCTCGGCCGGCGAAAAAGGGTTCTGCCCCGGTCTTCGGGACGGCTCACCTTGCTTCTTACGGGCCGCAAGAGAACGGGCAGACCAGGCGCACATCATTGTGGTGAACCATGCCTTATTGCTGTCCGACCTGGCACGGGGCGGCGGTCTGATACCCGAGTACCAACACCTGATTATCGACGAGGCCCATAACCTGGAAGACGAAGCCACCAGGCAGCTGGGGTTCAGCGTGTCCCAGGACAAGCTCGATGAGATCTGGGAGCCTCAGATCAGGCTGACGATACAGATAAGACAGGCCATTGCTGCCGAGGGGTTAGCCTCGGCCATTCGCGAAGAGGCCGAGACGGTAGTTTCGGGAGTTGAAGGAGAAGGCGCCAAGGTCCGCCAGATCTGGGCCCGCCTCTGGGCCGAGGTCGAACGTTTCCAGGCAAACCAGAAGTCTGGCTCTCGCGACAGCGGCCCCCAATTTCTGATCACATCGCAGGTGCGGGGCACCCAGGGTTGGACCGACCTGCATCTGGCCTGGGAGAACCTGGACGTTGGGCTGAAACAAACCGCCCAGAACGTCGGCAGGTTACATCGGTTCTTAGAATCGACCAAGCTACCCGCCGCCAGCGATCAACCGGCTCTGATCATGGAGACCGCCAACCTGATGGACGATGTGGAATCCATGCGGGAGCAATTCAGTTCCATTTTGGGCAACCCGATGGACGAAGACATTCATTGGATCAGCAACGACCAGATACGCGGCAACGCCATCGTCTCTCTCAACTCAGCGCCCCTGGACATCAGCGGGACGCTGGCTGCTGAGTTGTTCCAGCAAAAAGATAGTGTGGTCCTGACCAGCGCCACTCTCAGCACCGAGGGCAACTTCGAGTATTTCAAGAGCCGTGTCGGCGTGGGTAGCGACTCTGAGGAACTACTCGTCGGGTCGCCATTCGACTACCAGAAAGCCGCCCTGCTGCTGATTCCGGAAGACATGCCGGCCCCCAACTCAGACCAATATGTCGATGCCATGGTCAGGGTATTGACCGACCTGGGCACGACAATGAAAGGCCGCACGATGGCCCTGTTCACCTCGTACGCCTCGCTCCGGGCTGTGGCCCAGCGCTTGCGCGCGCCCCTGATGGGCGAGGACGTGCAGGTACTGGCCCAGAGCATCGACGGCTCGGCCCAGCAGTTGATGACCCGGTTTGCCGAGGAACCAAATAGCGTTTTGTTGGGGACCTCCAGTTTCTGGGAGGGGGTAGACCTTCCTTCAGGGCTGCTCAAGGCCCTGGTCCTGACACGGCTGCCATTCCAGGTGCCCACCGACCCGGTGGTGATGGCTCGTTCCAATCAGTACGACAACCCATTCAATGAATTCTCGGTGCCCCAGGCCGTATTACGGTTCCGCCAGGGCTTCGGCCGCCTGATCCGTAATAAAGAAGACCGGGGGACCATCGTCATCATGGACAACCGGATCACGGCGAAGAACTACGGGAATTCGTTCTTGAAATCGATACCGCCTTGTACTCTCAAACCCAGCAGCCTGATGACCACCGGCAAATTGGCCGCCCAGTGGCTCGATTAGACCCTGTATTCGGGAATCACCAACCTAGCGGAAGTGAAGTGTGGAACTGACCATCGACCAGCCATTTGATCTGGGATCGAGTTTGGAAAGCGGCCAGGCCCACCGTTGGAAGAAAGAGGACGGCTGGTATCAGGGCGTGGTTCGTGGTGAGTTCATTCAGATTCGCCAGAAGGGCCAGGTGGTGGAGTTTGCTTCGAGTCCTTCGCCCGAGGCTACGGCGGCTTCCATGCTCCGAGACTACTTCCGGTTGGACGACGACATCGACGCCATCTACCACGACATCAACCGGGATGAACGGGTGGCCTCAATGGTCTCAAAGTACCCAGGACTGCGAATACTGCGCACCGAGCCCTGGGAATGCCTGGTGGCTTTCATCTGCTCTGCCAATAACAACATCGCTCGCATCCACCAACTGATGGAGCGTATGTCGGAGGAGTTTGGCGACCCGGTTACCCTCAACGGACACACCCGCCACACATTTCCCAGTCCGGCAGACCTGGCCGAGGCCGGTGAAGGTGAGCTGCGGAGATTGGGACTGGGGTTCCGAGCGCCCTACGTAGACCAGGCGTCCAAGGCAGTTCTGGAAGGAAAGCTGGACCTTCAAGCCCTGGTGCGCATGCCCTATCCGGAGGCCAAAGCTGCTTTGATGGAGCTTAAGGGGGTCGGCCCCAAGATAGCCGATTGTATCGCCATATTCTCGTTGGACAAGCTGGAAGCGTTCCCGATCGACGTCTGGATACGCAGAGCGTTGGCGGAATGGTATTTCCCCGGCCAGAAGACCCCGCCAGACCGGGTATTACTCGAATGGGCCCAAGACCACTTTGGCCGCTACGGTGGCTACGCCCAACAATACCTATTCCACGGCCAAAGGCTCCGCAAGAAAACTGACGCTTAACCACTGGACTTGCCCTGATTCCGGCCTTCGCCGGAATGGCGGTAGTGAGGGACTCGTTGTTTTTTCGGAGCCTATTAGGGCAAGCAAGGGCGGGTTAGAAACCCGCGCCTACGACTGCATGTATCACGACAATGCCGCCCTTCGGTCATCCTTGCGAAAGCAGGGATCCAGATATTACATGGTTAGGTTCAGTTGGTTTCGATACCCGTTCGTCCTGAACTCTGTCGAAGGGCGCGCATAAACCATACTTCTGGGCGAAGAAAACAAGGCCTCCCTCAGCAATGGTTCGACGAGCTCACCACGAACGAAACGGCAAAGATTGGGGTACAGGGGATTCCGGACCTTCCCGAAGTAGCACGAATCGTCCCCTCTCCCACGCCTGGGAGAAGGTTAGGTCCGACGAAGTCGAGACTCTCGACGTAGTCGGAGGTGAGGGCGATCTCAGATACTCAGCCAAAAATCTGAAAGCTGACCGCTGACAGCTACTACTGCGTCAGTATCAACTTGCCGAAGAAACTCGTCTCGTCCATGTATTTGTGGGCAGCGGCAGCCTCGGCCAGCGGGAACGTCCGGTCAACCACCGGTTTAACCAGGCCCCGGTTCAGCATCTCCACAATCTCCCGCATATCCTCTTTGGTGCCCATGAACACGCCGTAAATCTCTTTGCGTTGGCTGAATAGCTGACCCAGGTGCAGTTCCGTGCGCAGGCCGGTGGTCGCTCCGCAGATGCCGTACCGTCCCCCGTTCCGCAGCGATCCGAACGCCGCGGCGAAGAAGTCGGCCCCCACGTGGTCTACCACGCAATCGACGCCGGCCCGGCCGGTGATCTCCCGGACCCGATCTCTGATGTCTTCTTCTTTGTAGTTGATCACCACATCGGCGCCCAATTCGGTGGCCTTGGCGGCTTTCTCGGGGCTGCTGGTGGTGGCGATGACCTTGGCTCCGATCACGTCTTTGGCCACCTGAATAGCAGCGGCGCCGACCCCGGCGGAGGCTGACAAGACCAAAACAGTCTGCCACGACTTCAGTTGCAGCTTGCGCATCAGCATGTTCCACACTGGCAGGTAGGTGGTGGGAGCCGCAGCGGCCTGCTCGAATGAGACGCTATCGGCCAACTGGTGGGCATTGACGGCCGGTATGGAAATGAACTCCGCGTAGCTGCCGTCGACCGCACTGCCCAGAAAACTTTCGCTACGGCAGAGGTCGTCTTGTCCTGCCAGGCACGGGGCGCACTGCATGCAGGTGATTCGGGGATTAACGACCACCCGATCGCCTGGTTTGAAGGCTGCCACATCGTCGCCACATTCAACAATCTCGCCCGCGCAGTCCCCACCCAGGATCAGGGGCGGCGGGAATTCCCGGTCCAGCCCACGTCCACCGGCCCTGGTGTAGAGGTCCAAACGGTTCAGGGCCGTAGCCTTGACCCGTATCTTGACCTCGCCTGCCTTTACCTCGGGTTCCGGACGGTCGCCGTAGGTCAGGACTTCCGGCCCGCCTTGGGCTTCTATATAGACTGCTTTCATGGCCGTGTTCTCCTTGGGAGAGTTAGCTTTCAGCTATTAGCTTTTTGGGTGTCTGGGTTGATTAGGGGCGGCGACCGTAAAAACAGTCGTCGCAGAGGAATACGATCGCTAGGGCGTCCTCGTGGCTACCGATGCGGCCGCACCGGGGGACGTCGCTGTCCTGACTCCACGGTTGATGGAACTTCCCGCCGCACATCTGGCAGGAGGTCTCTTGAATCCCGTCCAAGGCGTCGTCGCAGATGACGCAGGACTCCAGTTCGTTCTCGGGTGTTTCCAGGTTTTCAGGGACGCCTGTCTGTTCTGCCATTCTCTATTTAGCCATTCCCGGGAGCTTAACTCCCTCGCGTGATGATCTGATTCACCAAGGCCCGCTCTGCATCGACACTGCCTGCCAGTCCGTCAAGTTTCGCTGAGTGCAATTCCCGCAGTATCTCACCGATCTTGATTCCAGAGGGCACGCCCATCGCCAGCAGATCGTCACCGGTGAGTGTCGGGGTTACTAGCCGCCATTCATCCAGATACCGGCGCATAAGCGCAGCTACATCAGGGTTCTGGGAGAGCCGGACCGACGCCTCAATGGCATCCGAGTCCAGACCGTTCAGTGTCTGATATACCGTTGAGACCCTTACCGAAGGTGCAGAAAGCACGGTCTCAAATCCTCGTAACACAATGGTATCACGTACGAGACGTGACCAATCGGCCGGTAAGTTGAGCCGCCGGCTGACCGCTTCTCCATCGGATGCCGACGATGAAAAAACCAACGCAGCCAGGTAGTCATTTGGGCCAGTTCTGCTCTCGCCCGTTAGCCTGGTGAGCGCCTGGCCGTCGGACAGCGCAGGATGGACGGCCGCCGACGCCCCCAGGTCAATGGCTCGAAGTAGCATCGGAGCGGCACGGCGTTCTTCAAATAGCTTTTCAAACTCGTGCCGCAACCGGTCACCAGATACGGCATCTACGTGACCGGCGTTGATGGCTTCTTTTAAGTCTGACAGGGTGTCCCGGTCAATCTCAAAGCCCAGTCTTTGTTCATACCGGACGGCGCGAAAGATACGGGTCGGGTCATCAGTAAAGCTGACCGAGTGCAGGGTCCTAACGACTTTAGCGGCCAGGTCATTTAGGCCGCCGTGGTGGTCAATGACCTCAGGGTTGTCGCCGGCCAGGGGTACGGCCATGGCATTGATGGAAAAATCCCTGCGGGCTAGGTCGTCTTCTAATCCGCTGGCTGACACCTCGGGTAGGGAGCCCGGAAATGGGTAGGTCTCTTTTCTGGCGGTGACCACGTCCACCCGGTCGCCCTCTATCTCTACGGTGGCGGTTCCGAACCGGGAGTGAATGGTGACAATGCCGCCCAATTCCTCCGCCAATTCGGTAGCCAGGGCCGGAGCATCACCGATCATGACGAAATCTAAGTCGTTGGCCGGTACGTTCAAGACAGCGTCGCGGACCGGTCCTCCAACCAGGTAGACCGGTATTCCCTCTAACGTCGCCCGCCGGCGTAGGGAGTTGAACACCGCCAACTGACCGCCGCTGACGCCGCCAGCAACCCGATCTAGGGAGATGCGCGCCGGTGGTGAATCTGGTCGAGAATCAGGCGTGGTAAAGCCTCCTGTAGAGCGAAAAACCGGAGTCAAAATTATAGCATGACGGCTCTACGGGCCAAGAGTGACAGGCCGCCGGAAATACGGTGTTGAAAACCAGAAATATGCTGTAGTTTTCTCTTTGACAACCTGTGACACTCTGGCTACAATCCATTCGTACGCACTAACTATTAGTTCGCAACCTTAAGCGGACCGGCGAAATTTGGGAGGTAACACCATGGCTGACGCCCAGTTCACCACCTTTTATGACTTCCGTTGACCCTTCGTCTACAACGCAGCCGTGTGGCTGTCGAAAGTTGAAGAGTCCACCGGAGAGGAGATCAAGGTTGACTGGAAACCTTTCTCTCTGGCGCAGGTTAACAGCGACAATAATGACGGCGGCATCAAGCTTTGGGAGCAAGCCGAGGTCATTGACGGGACCGACAAGACGTTCCTGGCCCACATGTCTGGTCTCGCTGCCAAGCGTCAGGGCGATGAGGCGTTCAAAGGCTTCTTCATGGCCCTGCTACGTGCCCGTCACGAAGACAAGAAAGACCTACTTGACCCGGCTGTCATGGAAGAAGCTGCGGTAGCCGCCGGTCTGGACATGGCCCGATTCCGTGAGGATGCGGCCGATCCGGATCTGCTGAACGACATCGCAGAGTCCCACACCATCGCAGTGGAAGAGCATGGGGCCTTCGGCGTGCCGACCTTCGTATTCGGTGAAGGAAACGCTGCTTTCCTAAAGATGTTCATACCCCCGGATGAACAGGCTGTCGAAATCTTCGACACCATGACCAAAGCCATGAGTGAGTTCGTCCATGTTGGCGAGTTCAAGCGCCCGCAGCCCCCTTGGCCTCATGGGGTCATCTAGACACCAACCCGCACTTAATAGCGCCTCTACCAAGGCTCTTGAATCAACGCTGGGGTTCTCTTTCAAGGACCCCAGCTTGTTGCGTCAGGCATTGGTTCACCTTTCCTATTGCAATGAGAACGGCTTGGAAGCTGGCGCCTCTTACGAGCGTTTGGAATTCCTGGGCGACGCTGTCCTGGAATTGGCCGTTTCCACCGAACTCTACCGCCGTTTCCCCGACGCCGACGAAGGGGAACTCACCAAGACCCGATCCTCCCTGGTTCGCCGCGAAACACTGGCCAAGATTGCCCGCCGTATCGACCTGGGTAGTTACCTGTTCGTGGGGAAGGGCGTCGAGTCCAGCAACGGGCGCGAGCAGGACTCGGTCTTGGCTGCGGCTTTCGAAGCCCTAATCGCAGCTGTCTACATCGACCAAGGCAACGAGTTCACCCGGCAACTGGTCCTCCGGCTGATGGATTCTGAGCTGGCCCAGGCCGATGAGGCCAGCGGCCCACCAGAGAACCCCAAGTCCCTCCTCCAAGAGTTGGTCCAAGGGCAGGGGATGGGTCCTCCGACGTATAATCTTGTCAGTAGCGAAGGCCCCGACCATGGCCCGGTGTTCACCATCGATGTGCTGGTCAACGGCCAGGTGGTCGGGACCGGCTCCGGGGGCAAAAAATCCGATGCTGAAGGCGCGGCGGCGAGGGCTGCTTTTGCGGCACTGAACGAGCAGGTCTAGAGAACTTCCGGATTTCCCGACTTCGTAGGCAATAAAATTCAGGACGATCGATGCTCCGATTCTTCAAGCGAAACCGCCAGGAAAACATAGAAGCCACCCAAGCCGCGGTGAAACCCAGCCGCGAGCGCTGGTTCGGCAAGATACTGAACGTGCTCCGTTCTTCCAAGCTCGACGACGCTCTCTGGGAAGAACTGGAAGAGATACTGATCTCCTCCGATGTTGGCGTTGAAACTTCCCTGCGCATCATCGAAGAACTTAAGGAGACCGTCAAAACCCAGAAACTTGAATCCGGCGAGCAGGTATTCGAGTCTCTGAAAGACTCCCTGGTTACCGGGATGCAGTCTGAAAACGCCGAATCCGTCTGGATGGACGAGACTGTGGCTGACGGGCCGTATGTGATACTGATGGTGGGCGTGAACGGAGTTGGCAAGACCACCAGCATCGCTAAGTTGGCCCACCACTTCACCGAGGAAGGCAAGAAGGTCATCCTGGGGGCGGCAGATACCTTCCGCGCCGCGGCCGCCGAGCAGCTGGAGATACTGGGCAAGCAGATCGGCGTGGACGTTATCAGGCACGAATCCGGCGGAGACCCGGGCGCGGTGGCCTTCGACGCCTATCAAGCCGCAAAGGCCAGGGGCGCCGACGTTTTGATCATCGACACCGCAGGCCGGCTCCATACCAAGTCCAACTTGATGGAAGAACTACGAAAGGTCCACCGGGTATTGTCCCGGCAGGACCCTCAAGCGCCCCATCAGGTGATCCTGACTCTGGATGCCACCACCGGCCTTAACGGTCTGGCCCAAGCAAAGTCTTTCAAGGAAGCAGTCGATTGTACCGGTATATTCCTGGCCAAACTGGACGGAACTGCACGGGGCGGCATCGTCCTGGCGATCAATCAGGAACTACAAGTTCCGATCTTGTTCATCGGCACGGGGGAAGGGGTCAAAGACCTGGCCCCGTTCGACACCCGCGACTTTGTGGATTCGCTCCTGGCGCCCGTACTTTAAGGGTTAGCCGTATAGCCGGGTCATCAAGATATACTCCTTTCGATATGTCACGGTATATCCCGTTCGGCAGCCAGACACATTCAACACCGGTGTGTGATCGATAAACCATGCTAGATGCCCTGAGCTGGTACATCGCCATCCAAGCCCTGGGCCTACTGGCCCTTCCGGCGGCCTTTGTGCTTTTCAGCAGGCTGCCCGACCGAGGCTTCACCCTGGCTAAACCCGCGGCCATGGTGTTCTTCTCCTACATCCTCTGGGTGCTGGGCCTAACCCATATCGCGCCCAACACTCAATTGACCGTCGGAGTGATCCTTCTGGTAGCCTTGCCTCCAGTCCTATTCCTCGCCTGGCAGAACCGCGAAGACATCTTGGACTTCCTAGAAGAACACTGGCCGATGCTGGTGGTGGCGGAGGTGCTGTTCCTCGGCTTTTTCCTGATGTGGATCGGGATCATCTCGGAAGTGCCCGACATCAACCACACCGAGAAACCCATGGACTTCGGGTTTATGAACGCGGTGCTCCAGACCCGGTTCTTCCCACCTGAAGATCCCTGGCTGTCGGGAAATTCCATCAGCTACTACTACTTCGGCCATTTCATGATGGCCTTTTTGACTCAACTGACGGGCGTGGCCTCCAGCGTGGGCTACAACCTCGGAGTGTCACTGGTCCCGGCGCTGGTGGCCATCGGCGCATTTGGCTTGGTATACAACCTGGTGCGTCTGTCAGGCGGTAGCCTCAGAGCGGGAATCATCTTTGCCGCCGCCGGGCCGGTCCTCATCCTCCTAGCCGGAAACCTGGAGGGGGCCATGGAGTTCGTTCACCTACAGGGTTGGGGCGACGCCGGCTTCTGGAAGTGGGTGGGCATCAAGGGCTTGGAGGGCACAGAATCGGGCACTGGAATCTTCCCTGACAGCCAGTGGTGGTGGTTCCGGTCGAGTCGAGTAATCGACACTCTGGCCGGCGGGCAGAGCCTGGATTACACCATCACCGAGACCCCAATATTCAGTTTCATACTGGGGGACCTCCATCCGCACGTGATGAGCCTGCCCTTCGTATTATTGGGCTTGGGCTTGAGCCTGAACCTGTTCATGTCTTCGGACCTGTTGGGGCTAGATTGGCTGCGCGACCATGCGCTCGAAGCCGTGGCCATCGCTCTCTTCATCGGCTCTCTGGGGTTCATCAACATCTGGGACCTTCCGGTCATAGCCGCCCTATTCGGAGTGACGGCATTGGTGAAAGCCTACGGCGACTACGGAGGTGAGTTGGCGGGTGCCGCGATCGGTGCGGCCAGCGTAGCTGTGCCTATTTTGGTCCTAGCCGTGGCCTTGTTCATCCCGTTCTACCTTGATTTTGACGCCGCGACATCGGGCATCCTGCCCCTGCGTGATGTGAACACCCGCCCCCTCCTCTTGTTCTTGGTCATGGGGCCGCTGATCTTCCTGGCTGTCTCTCTCTTGCTGCGTCAGCTACCAAGGCTGAGTCCACCAGAGGAAGAAGATAATACTGCGGCGGTGTTGGTGATGTTGGTGGCAGCAGGCCCCTTCGTCCTCTGGGCCGTCCTGGCGTTCTTCACCACGTTGATCGACGACGGCACAGGCGCGGCCTTCAGTGAGGTGGGCTGGCGGATGATACTGGTTGTCCCGGGTCTGGCCCTGGTTGCGGTGGCAGGCTTTAGCGCCATGCAGCGGGCGCGGCTCGACCTTGACCCGGCGTTGGTATTCCCGTTGTTGCTGGCTGGGCTGGCGATCTATCTACTGATAGGGGCCGAGATGTTCCATGTTGTGGACCAGTTCGGTGGCGGGTTCCGGCGCATGAACACCGTCTTTAAGACCTACTACCAGGCCTGGTTGCTACTGGGCATAGTCGGGGCGTACGCGCTCTATTACCTCTGGTCGCTCCGGCCCGAGATCAGCCCGCCCATCTTCCTGGGATGGACGCGCCGCTTCACCAGGGTTGCCTGGGCTGAAGTAGCATTATTCCTTTTGGTATTCTCTCTCTACTACCCGGTGGGAGCGGTCTTAGACCGGACCGGCATCCTCCGTGACGGCCACACCTTCTCTGACAACACACTTAACGGGCTGGCGTTCCTGGAAGTTAGCGCCCCCGGAGAACTGGCAGCTATCCAGTGGCTGCGCGACGACGCTCCTTGGGGCCGGATGGTTGAAGCCGTGGGGGCCGACTACTCCGCATTCTCTCGTATCTCAGCCAGCACCGGGCTGCCCACGGTCCTGGGCTGGAAGGGCCACGAGCTCCAATGGCGTAGTTCGACGGCATCGTTCAGCGGCCGGGAAGATGACGTCCGGACGATATTCACCAGCGCCGATTCCGCAGAAGTGCGCCGGTTGTTGGACAGCTATGAGGTCCGCTACGTTTATCTGGGCTCCAGGGAGCGGCAGACCTACGGCGGCGAAAACCTAGCGGCATTTGGCAGTTTTTTGAGAACCGCCTTTGAGCAAGATGGCGTAATAATCTACGAGATGCCGCAACCAACAGTTCAGAATAGATGAGCACCGGTCCTGAAACGACCTCGTCCGAAGCTATATTTTCACCCCTGACCCTAGTCTCCCGCCTGTGGGCCGGGCGTACCTTCGGCTGGTTTGAAGCAGGTTTCTTGGCCGTGGTCGTGATCGCTCTGGTCATGCGCCTATGGGAACTTGGCGGCCGCACCGTCCATTATGACGAGGCGATCCATATCCACTTTGCCTGGCGGTTGACGGAGAGCAGCGGCGCTTTCCTCGGCTGGCCCTGGGTCTTCGGAACCGACTACATCCACTCCCCCTGGATGCACGGCCCATTCCAGATCGAGCTCACAGCCCTGATGTTCCGCCTCTTCGGCGACACCGACGTTACGGCCCGGCTCGCCTACGCATTGTTTGGCACGGCGTTGGTGGCCGTTCCCTACTTCTTCCGTGACTACCTGGGCCGCACCGGGGCGCTGTTGGCGGCGCTGATGCTGACGCTGTCGCCGACGCTCCTGTATTTCAGCCGGTTCGGGCGCAACGACATCATCATGGCCTTCTTCGCGGCCTCGTTGTTGGTGTTGATGTGGCGCTACATCCACGAGGGACACCGCCGCTACCTGTATCTGGCCTCTGCAGTTCTGGCCCTAATGTTCGCCACCAAAGAGACTGCCTATCTGGTAGTCGCCGTCTTTGGGCTGATATCGGTTGTGCTGGTGGCGTCGAACCTCCGGAGTCCACAGCTGGGCCGGATGAACCTCTCCCAGGTGGGACGGCCCGCCGGGTTTCTGATATTCCTGATAACCATCACGCTGCCCCAGTGGTCTGCAGTCTCTGGCTTCGTCCAGGGGATATTCGGACTCACGCTGGTCAATCCGGACCCCCAGAGCGGTAGTAACGTGGCCAACGTTGACGGCACGCCCGGGCTGGTTGGTGCTCCGGCCTGGGCTGGAGAGACACTGCTCCTGCCGATACAAGACCTGCCGGTTGGGGCACATGCTGCGGTAATCGTTCTGGGCCTGGCGATATTGGCCTGGCTGCTCAGCCGGGGGCCGTTGACCACCCGGCGTATCGCCTGTCTGGTGGGGGTTCCGCTGGCGATGACCGCCGGAGTGGCGATCATGCTCTACCGCCCCCTGGCCGACGTGATAGACACCAGAGGCGTACCGGCCCTGGACCTGGCCCTGGGCATACTGCTGATCACCGTGGCTTTGTCGGCGCTGGTCTACCACCGGTACCCGTTCCAGCGCGGCGCTCTGTTGGTCTCCGCACCAGTCTTCGTAACCCCGATTTACGCCGTGCTCTTCACCCCGTTGGTAAACCTCCAAGGGGTGGTCGATGGCATCCTGCCCAGCGAGGTGACCATCGGGGCCGCGGCCAACGGCCTTCCGGCCAACTACGTGACGGCCCTGGTAATCTTGGTCGGCGCAATCATGGTCTCAGCAGTGCTGGGGGTGCGCTGGCTCGGCGGCGCCTGGTTGATCTGCGGCGGGATCTTCTATCTGATCTGGACCGCCCTATACACCACGTTATTCACCCACATGTCAGGCGTGTTCAGCGGCTCGTGGCAGGGGATGGGCTACTGGGTCGCCCAGCAAGAAGTGGCCCGGGGCAACCAGCCCTGGTACTACTATTTCGTGGGCCTGCCGGTCTATGAGTTACTGCCGGTGGTCTTCGGCATCGCCGGCGCGGTGTACTTTGCTAAGAAACGCGACATGCTGGGGCTGTCATTGACCATCTGGGCCGCCGTCACCTTCCTGGCCTACACCCTGGCCAGCGAGAAGATGCCCTGGCTGTTGGTTAACATCACGCTTCCGCTCATCTTCCTTTCGGCCAAGTTCCTGGGAGAAATATCAGATGCGGTCCGGTGGCGGCAGGCGTTGCGGCAAGGGGCGGCAGGGTTGTTCTTCCTGGTGCCGCTGGCGGTCTTGGGCGGGGTATACGTCATCTACGCCTACACTGGCGGGGATGATGGCCGAGAAGGGCTGACCGCGCAGCATTGGCTGGTGCTGGCCGGTACCGTCTTTGTATTGGTCGCCGCTGCTTACCTGATCAGATCCACGTCTTCAGCCAAGGGCGGCGCCGCGGCGGTACTGGGCATGGCTGCATTGCTGTTAGCGTTCGGCACTTGGAGCGCCCTCAGGGCGAGCTACACCTTTGATGATTCGAGCCGCGAGATCCTGGTCTATGCCCAGGGTAGCTCCGACCTCCAAGCCACATTTGCGTCCCTGGAAGAACAGGTCTTTTCAGTCGCTCAGGATGATGACTCTGATGATTTCTCCGCGAGGCGAGCGGTTGAGGTCGATTACGACATCTGGTACCCATTCCAGTGGTACGTGAGGCACGCTGAGTCAGGAGGATTGCTGCGGTTCACCTGCTTCAAGGACGAGGATGACGACGGTTGGAACGATAGCTGCAACTCCCTCGAAATCGCTCCGGCCGATGGTGAATTCCGACCGTCATCACTGATGCTGGCAGCTTCCCACGCCAGTAGCACCGACGAGGAATTGGCCGATTACGAGAAGAGCGAACTCATGCACAGCTTGCTCTGGTACCCGGAAACCTATCGCCGGCCCTCGGAGGCGCGCCAAGACGAGGAATGGAAAGATGAATTGAAGAAAGACCTGGTGTTCTTCAAGGACGTGGCTTCCAGCCGGGACGCCTGGCGTAGCGTGCTCAGCTATTGGATATTCAGGGACCTGAGACAGGACTGGTTCACCGGCGATTATTACACCTACACCCGGTGAAAATAATCCCCTGATTGCCCTTGGCTGGGCATTCAGACCACAGGTATACTGAATCTACGTTTAACGGCCAAGACACGAGGATCCGGTTAGTTGATCACCAAGAAATGGCAGTTCATTTTGGGCGGAGGAGTCAGCGTAGCGCTGCTTCTCCTGATGCTGTACCAGGTGGATATGGGCGAGTTGAAAGACGCCCTCCGGAACGCCAACTATTATCTGTTGGCGCCATCTATCGTCGTCTATTTCTTCGCCGTATACTTCCGCGCCGTCCGTTGGCGGTACCTTCTGGCGCCCATGGGCATCTTCCCCGTTGGCCGTCTCTACCCGGTGGTGGTCATCGGTTACATGGCCAACAACCTGCTGCCGGTGCGCCTGGGAGAACTGGTCAGATCTTATTACCTGTCCCGCCGCGAGAAAGTGAACGCCAGCTCAGCCCTGGCAACCATCGCAGTGGAGCGGGTCTTTGACGGCATAACGCTTTTGGCCTTCGCCGCCCTAGCCGCGCCTTGGCTATTACTGCTGGGAGTGTTCGACGGCGCCGCCGACGTATCCCGTGCCACCGGGATCATATTCCTAGTTGTGATCATCGTGGGTTTTCTAGCATTCCTTGTCTTTTTCACCCTTCTGGGCAGCTCGCCAGCCTTCGCCAACCGGGTCGAAAGGTGGCTAGACCTCGTCCCGGCGGGGGCCAGACCCAAGGTAAAGGGTTTATTCCGGACGTTTGTGACCGGCCTGAGTGTCTTGAACTCCCCCTCCAAGCACCTGGGGCTCTTCCTCTACTCTTTGCCCGTATGGCTGCTGGAATGCTCCATGTACTTCATGCTCGCCTACTCATTTGGTATCGATGAGTATTTTGATTCGGTGGGCGTATTGCTGCTGGTAGTGCTGCTCCTGACCGCTACTTCCAACCTGGCTACATCCATCCCCAGCGCAATCGGCGGAATCGGGCCTTTTGAGATAGTGGCCCAGCAGACCTTGATGTCCCTGGGCGTGGGCGCCTCGTTGGCCGGCGCCTACAGCGGATTCGTACACCTGGTTGCGCTGTGGTTACCGGTGAATATCGTCGGCCTGGCCCTGCTATGGAAGAACAACCTGTCCCTCCGCGAGATCAGCGCCGCCAGCCGGACGGACGGCCTGGAATCGGCCCCGGAACTGGCCGGAGACTCGGCGGGCGAGGACGACTGATGCGTATAGGAATCATCGGGGGCGGTGTGGCCGGTCTGGCCGCCGCTTACGAATTGACCAAGGCGGGCCACTTTGCGGAGGTCTTTGAACAGGCCGACTTCCTGGGCGGTCAGGCTTCGACCTTCGACGTCTTCGGCGGCCGCCTGGAGAAGGGCTACCATCACCTGTTCACCAGCGACACAGAGATTACTCAGTTGATTGATGAATTGGGTCTGGGACACCAACTACATTGGTTGGAATCTAGTGTCGGGTTTTACCACGAAGGCAAAATCTGGGACTTTGCTAGCCCTCTAGATCTCCTCAAATTCAAACCATTGTCATTCTTACAACGAATCCGGGTAGGCTTCCGGACGCTGAGACTGCAAAAGAAGAAGTCCTATCGCGAGTTCGAAAGCGTCACTGCCCAAGAATGGTTGAGACGCCATATGGGTAAAAAGGGTTACGAAGTAATTTGGGAGCCGATGTTACGGGGGAAGTTCGGAGAGTACCACGACAAAATCGGCATGACTTGGATTTGGAACAAAGTAACCTTGAGGGTGGCATCTCGAAAAGGAGCTGGGCAAGTCGAGCACCTGGGCTACCCCATGGGCAGCTTCGGCGAAGTGATCGACGTCCTGGCCGAGCGAATCGTCCAACAAGGTGGAGTGGTCCATAGTTCAGCCTCGGTCAACCAGATCGTGGAGACGGACGGCACTGCCACCACCCTAGAGATTCAGCTGCAAGGCGCAGAGGTCGAACGGAGAGAGTACGACGCCGTCATCGCCACGACACCGTCCTACATCTTCAAACGCCTGGCCCCGCCCATGCCGGCGGAGTACCAGAGCAAACTGGAGGGCATCGACTACCTTTCGGCGGTGCTAATGGTATTGGTCATGGACCGGCCATTTACCAACAAGTACTGGCTGAACATCGCCGACCAGGATATGCCCTTCGTGGCCTTGATCGAGCATACGAACCTCATCGACCGGGAGCTATACGGCGGGAAGCACATCCTCTACATCAGCAACTACCCCAACCGGGACAGCGACCTCTACCGGAAATCGGCCGAAGAACTCATGGAGCTTTTCGTGCCCCACCTGCAGAAGATCAACCCAGAGTTCGAACGCTCATGGGTTATTGAGTACCATCACCACCGGGTCGACGGCGCTCAGCCCATCGTGGGCGTCAACTACGGTGCGGGAATCCCGGACCACCGTACGCCCATCCAGGGCCTGTATCTGGCCAACACCACCCAGATATACCCCGAAGACCGAGGCACCAACTATTCGGTGCGTATGGGCCGGCAGGTAGCCCAGATGGTCATGGACGACGCCTCTATTTAGATATATCCCTTCCCCCTCGCAAGGGGGAAGGTTAGGATGGGGGCCGGTAACCGTCGAGCGCTGGGTAAGTCGAGTAATCTGACGCCTGTTCCGGTGTTGCAAATCCCGGTCTGTCTTGTACAATCTATCTGACTCTAAAGAGATGGATTCCAGAACAGGCCCAGAACGGGCGCACCACTAGGAGAATACCTTGGCCAACGAGATTGACCCCCAACTGAAAACCGGCCAGACCCGCCGCAGCTTTCTAGCCAAGATGGGCTTGGGCGCAGCCGCCTTAGCGGTCGTCGGTGGCCCGTTGGGAATGCTTGGCCGCTTCCGCGGCAAACAGGACAAAGCCGTTTCTCAGGACTTCCCAGACGAGTCATCCATCTTCCATCCCGCCTCTGACCCGCGTAAAGACTCCCGCCGCAACGGCTAACAAAGCCTCACTCAGTCTTCTTTCTGCCACTCCACTGGGATTAGTCGAGTGGTGAGTACGCTACTACTACTGGCTAGGCTTCATAAACGTCTGCCCGAACTTGCGCTCCATCTCTTCTGTTTGTCACCCCTCTTCGTCCGTGGAAGAAGAGGGGTCTCTTTCTTTTTACCCAGAGTTGCCTGATCAGCAATGAGATTCTTCGGCTGACGCCTCAGAATGACAGCCGTAGAGCGGGCCTTGGAAAGGGAACCGACTGGAACCAAGGAAACCGGGCTGAGCCCGCGCCTAACGGCGGCCGAACTCGCGTTCCATGTGGTTGGAGCTGAAATGCACCATCGTCGGCCTGCCGTGGGGGCAAGTATGAGGGTTTGGCGTGGCTTCCAGTTGTTCCAGCAAGGCCATCATCTCCGGCTCAGTCAACGACTTCCCGGCCCTGATCGCTCCGTGGCAGGCTATCGACGCCGCAGTCACGTCCTCTTTCTGGCGCACCAGCCCCTCAAAGGCCGTCATGTCCAGCACGTCCAGAAGCGACTTTGCCGGGTCTCCTGTGCCGAATATCACCGGCACTGCCCGGAGCAAGTAGCTGCCGTCCCCAAATGGTTCGAACTGGAACCCGTAATTCAACAGACTTTCGCTATTGGACCGCAGAGTGTCTCCCTGAGCGGGGGATAGCTCCACTGAAACCGGCTCCAACAAGGGCTGCGACTGGGGTTCTCTGTCTGAAATATCTTGCGAAATACGGTCGAAGAGTACCCGTTCGTGGGCAGCGTGTTGGTCCACCAAGAACATGCCCGCTGGCCCCTCAGCCACGATATAGGTCAGCTTGAGCTGTCCCACCACCTTCAGCGGCGGGGCGGGTTGCTGTGGATAGGCAGCGTCCGCAGGTCCACCGAGAGCCTCAGCCGGGTATCCGGGCGTGCCGCTGCCGTTACGGACGGCCCCGAAGGCGCTCCTGGGAAAGAAAGACGGAGCGACGGCAGCCGGGTAATCCGAGTCCGTTGGCGGCGCGAGGTTGGGTACCGGGGAATCGGCGACCAGCACGGAGCGCACGGCGCGTTGCACGGTGGAAAAAACCCTGTTCTCCTCTCTGAAGCGCACCTCGCGCTTGGAAGGGTGGGAATTAACGTCCACGTCCCCGTAGGGGATGCTGATGTTCAGAGCCGACAACGGATACCGTTTCACCTGAAGCAGGCCCATATAGGCCTCCTCAACGGCGTAGGACAGCATCCGGCTCTGGACCCAACGCCGGTTGACGAAGAAGGTCATGTAGGTACGGTTGGCCCGAGTCAGGCTGGGCGCCCCGACAAAGCCGTCCACCTGGTAGCCAGTCTCCGAGTCCTCGCCGTGCACTTCCAGCATGGCGGTGGCTGCCTGGGGACCATAAACGGCCAGCAGGGCCTCACGCGGCACGCCGTTACCGGGACTGGTGAACGAGACACGGCCATCAACTATCAGCTGGAACCGTATCCCCGGAAAGACCAACGCGTACCGGCTGACCAATTCCTGGATGCGGGATGTCTCGGCCGAGGAAGACTTCAGGAATTTACGGCGAGCCGGAAGGTTTCCAAAGAGGTCCGATACTTCTAACGAGGTGCCGGGCGGGCAGCCTTGGCTCCCCGATGACGCATGTTCGCCCCAGTGCATCTCCATGCGGAAGCCGCCGGGGTCCAGTGGCTGGCGGGTGGTGATGACGGTATTGGAGACGGCGGCGATGCTGGGCAGGGCCTCGCCCCGGAAGCCAAGTGTGGCGATGGCGTCCAACTGGTCTTGGCTGTCAATCTTGCTGGTGGCGTGCCGCTGGAAGGCAATTTTGACTTCTTCGGTGGGAATGCCTTGGCCGTCGTCGATGACCCTGATCTGCTCGACCCCGCCGGCCTTAATCTCGACGGTGATCTGGCTGGAGCCGGCATCGATGGAATTCTCAACCAACTCTTTGACCACCGACGCAGGGCGTTCCACCACCTCGCCGGCGGCGATCTTGGCGGCCAGGCCTGGGGGAAGGACTTTAATGGGCATGATTAAGTCCCGGCTCGACGGGTTCCGGCTGAAAGGGTCCCGGCTGAATCGCTAAGTGGGGGAAGCGGCTTAGAAAAGAGGAACTACCGAGCCCTTCTTGCGGTACTGCTTGTCTTCCGACGTTCCGGTGGCGTTGAAGTCGTTGACGATGCGATAGATGCGCTGCATCTCCTGGTCCACGGAGCGTTTGAAGAAATAGGGCGGGACCCAGACGCCGCCAAAGGCAGCGACCACTTCCGGATAGTCGTCGATGACGAAGTCTGGCTCGAACGGTACGCCCAGCTCCTCCAGACGTTCGTGGAAATGGTGGGTGGGCTTCTCGTAAACGCCACTCACATAGGGGTTCAGTTCGAATTTGTTGACGACTTCCCAACGCTCACCCATCCCGGACCAGATATAGATCTTGTGCTCATCGTCCAATAACGCCTGAAAGGTTTCCTTGGTATCCGGCCTCAGGCTATTGTCCAACCCGAGGATGGTGTAGTCCACATCAAAAAAGATATTCATCGGTAGCTAGCGGGCCCTCTTTTCCCCGGTTCTCTTCTTCTCTAAAGATTTTTCCTGTACGGGTCAGGATTATAGACCAGTATTCCCGTAGATTCATTGCTTCATATGGGCCGGTTATGTCAAATATACGACCCGGCATTCATTATTTCAATCGGTGATTTACGCGGCTTCGGCGATGGCCGCATCCACTGCGGCGGCACCGGCGCCGACCATCAGTTTGTCGCCCACTTTGAGCAGGGGCCGGCGTACCAGCTTGGGCTCCTGCAGCATCAGCTTGACCATCTCGTCATCGGTGAGTTGCTTGTCGGCCAGGCCCAGCTTCTTCAGGCTGGGACTACGGCGGGCGAAGATGTTCTCGGTGCCGTTCATCGCCGCCAGTTCGCGAATCTCAGTCTCACTAAATGGTTCCTTGAAGAAGTCCCGGTCGGTAACCTCCAGCCCGTTCTGCAAGAGCAACTCCCTCGCTTTGCGGCAGGTCGATCAACGGGGCCACCAAAAAAACTCGACGGTCTGGCTCAATCGTGCCTCCAGGTACTCCTAGAATCTCCAGCGGTAACACCGGATGCCGGAAATCCACGGCGTATCTTATACCTCTTAACGGCTTGTGAAAAGAGGGTCTTATTTTAGATTCTAAAGAACATCAATTCCGGATTGGAGCGCCATTCGCGAATGTCACTCTGAGTGAAGCGAAGGGTCTGCCAAGTTCCTGATCAGTAGGTTCTTCGTCGGCCTACGGCGCTTCTCAGAATGACAGGTTGCGTTGCGTGTTCGGTCTCAGTTGCGGCGAGCTTAAGGCCCTTCCTGGGCTTCTTTCTGCAAGTCGTAGAGTTTGTTGATCGCTTCCAGGGGCGTCAGGTTTGGGATATCCAATTCTTGGAGCAGGCCTTGCAATCTCCCGCCGTCGTTGAACAGGGCCATCTGCTGAGCGGGTTCCGCTTTCGACTTGATGTGTCTGCCGCCGTTCTGGGCGCTCTGGGCCTCCAGGTCGGCCAGCACCTCCCAGGCGCGGTTGATCACGCCCTGGGGCAACCCGGCGAGCTGGGCCACATGGACACCGTAGCTCTTGTCGGCGCCGCCGGGCACTATCTTGTGCAAGAAGACCACGCTGTTGCCTTCTTCGGTCACGGCCACGCTGCAATTTCGAACTCCCGGCAGGCTGGCTGCCAGTTGGGTGAGCTCGTGGTAATGGGTGGCGAACAATGTCTTGCAACCCAGCCTTGGGTCGTTGTGGATATGCTCGATGACCGACCGGGCAATGGATAGGCCGTCATAGGTGCTGGTACCGCGGCCGATCTCGTCCAGAATCACCAGCGAACGGGGCGTGGCCTGGTTCAAGATTGCGGCCGTCTCGACCATCTCAACCATGAACGTGGACTGTCCGGTGGCGAGGTCGTCTTGCAGCCCGACCCTGGTAAAGATCCGGTCCACCAGGCCGATGGTCGCCTCGGAGGCCGGCACGAAACAGCCGATCTGGGCCATGAGCGTGATGATCGCCACCTGTCGGATATAGGTCGACTTTCCGGCCATGTTGGGGCCGGTCAGGACCAACACCCTGGCATCATCGTTGGAGAGATCAATGTCGTTGGGCACGTAGGCCCCGGTGTCCAAGACCCGTTCCACCACTGGATGGCGACCGTTCAAGACCCGGATCGCGTTGCCTTCGTCCAGGGTGGGCCGGACGTAACGGTTCTCCACAGCGGCATCGGCCAGGCCCGTGAAAACATCCGCCCTCGCGATGGCCGCGGCAACACGGCCGATGGCGGCCGAGGAATCCGCCAATTGGGCGCAGACACGGTGATAAACAGCGCGTTCCGCTTCTTCCAGCCGGTCCTTGGCGTTCAGCACCAAACTCTCGTATTCCTTGAGCTCCGGGACGATGTAGCGCTCGGCATTGGTCAGGGTCTGACGGCGGATATAGTCGTCGGGGACCTTGTCCGCATTTACCTTGCTGACCTCGATGTAATAACCGAACACCTGGTTATACCCCACCTTGAGACCCTTGATCTCGGTCCGCTCCCGTTCTCGTTGCTCCAGGCTGGCGATGAACTGCCGGGCGTTGGTCGAGGAGCTTTTCAGATCGTCCATCTCCGGCGAAAACCCCGGGCGGATCACGTTGCCGTCTCCCACCGCGCCTGTCGGGTCTGGAGCGATGGCCTCTTCGATAAGCGAACAGACGTCGGTCAAAGGCAGCAGCTGGCCCTGGAGCCAGGTCAATTTCGGCGAGTCTAGGAGTTCTGCCAGGCCGGGCACGACGGACAGACCGTCTTTCAGGGCGATCAATTCTCTGGGACTAACGGTCCCGGAGACTATCCGGCCGACGATTCGTTCCAGGTCTGAGATCTTGCCCAGACTGGAAATGGAGTTAGCCCGTTTCAGGCCGTCCTGGTAGAAGTGGTCCACGGCGTCCAGGCGTTGTTCCAATTCCTGCAGGTCCAAAAGAGGCTGACCCAGCCACTGGCGCAACAGCCGTCCGCCCATGGGGGTCTTGGTGCGGTCGACGGCCGCCAGCAGTGACAGTTCCTTACTCTCGTTCCTTCCTGCAGCGAACAACTCCAGGTTGCGGCGTGTCTGGGAGTCCAGGGCCATGAAGGTGCCGGTGGCGTAGATGGAAAGGTTGCCCAGCTGGAGTTTGGCGGCCTTCTGCGTACGGGCCAGGTATTCAACGATCGCACCGGCGGCGGCGACAGCCAGGTTCATACCCTCGCAGCCAAATGACTCCAGTGTGAGAATCTCGAAGTGGGACAGGAGCGATTGACGTGCCTCGTCGGGGTGGAACGTCCGGGATTCTGCGGGAGTGATCTCGTAGCCGTGGCCAAACCCGGCCCCATCCGGCTCAGCCCAGAGCGGGAGGTCTCCGGAATCGGGGACCAATACCTCTGCGGCATCGATGCGCTCCAGCTCTAGCGGCAGTTCGCTCAGCGAAAGCTCGGTTGCCGAGAATTCGCCTGTGGTGATGTCCACATAGGCCAGCCCGGCCCGTCCTTCGAATTCGGAGACGGCGGCCAGGTAATTGTTGGTCTTCTGGTCAAGCAGGGCCGATTCTAAGATCGTGCCTGGGGTTACGACTCGGACGACATCCCGGTCTACCAGCCCTTTGGAGGTCGCAGGGTCGGAGGTCTGCTCGCAGATGGCGACCTTGTGGCCCTTCTTGATGAGGCGGGAGAGGTAGGTGTTCAGGGCGTGGACCGGCACCCCGGCGAGGGGAACGCGCAGACCTTTGCCCATGCTGCGGGACGTGAGGGTAATCTCAAGCTCTTTGGCGGCGAGGACGGCGTCGTCGTCGAAGGTCTCGTAGAAGTCGCCCATCCGAAACAAAAGAATGGCGTCCGGATGTTCGCCCTTGATCTTGAGATATTGACGGCGAATCGGTGTCACTACCCAACCCTTCCCATAGGTGATTGCGCTAGGTGATTACACCGGGAATTCTACTACCATTTTCGGCCTGTGGGGGCATCTGTAAGAGACCGGATAATATTCGTTGGCGGGTGGGGGGTACTTCCTTGAGTATGGAGGGCCCTCGCCTCCGACTTTGTCGAGAGCCTCGACTCCGGCGGGCCTAACCCTCTCCCGTGCGCGGGAGAGGGTTATCTGCCAATTTACTAGGGGGACTAGGGCTTCCAGAAGCGTTCTTCGATGAAGTTCCAGCCCTGGGGCGGGAGTTTCTCTTTCATCTCTTCAATCATGCCGGGGTGACCGCAGGCGTACACCTTGGTGTCGTCTTTGGGGAGGTCGAACTTCGCCAGGTATTCCTCGGCGATGGTGTTGACCCGGCCGGTGACGCCGGTCCAATCCTTGTTCCGGTCCTCGGTGGGCCGGCTGATGGTCGGCACGAACTTCACAACGTCTGGGTGCTTCTCGGCCAGCGCTATGAACTCTTCATCGTAGGTCAGTTCGTCAACGTAGCTGGCGCCGTACATGATGTAGAAGATGTTGCCGTCATCTTTGCCTTCGTGGAGGTACTGGCGGACCATGCTAATGGACGGGGCCACGCCGGTGACCGTGGAGAGCATGAAGTGGTGGTGCATCTTCTTGTCCTTGGTGAAGATGCCCTTGGCCCGGGGCCGGACCGACATTTTTTCGCCAAGTTTCAAGGCCCACATCTTGGGGGTCAGTTCGCCTTCAGGCACCAGTTCGACAAAGATCTCCAGAAAATTCTCGTAGGGGGCTGAGACTATCGAATACGCCCGTTCTATCTTGCCCAGACCCAGGGTGCAATACTGGCCCGGTTTGAAGTCGAACTTCTCCGAAACTTCTAATTTGATGACCATCAGGTCTTCGGTCATTTCCCGGCGTTCCACCAAAGTGGCGGTGGGAAACGCTGGGTTAGGGGTCAGGTCTATAACGCTGCCTGACTCCGCTGTTGTTGCCTCTACCATCAGTACTCCTTGGGTTGTGTGCCGCAGATTATCTAAACCCGGCCAGAATCGCCAGGTCTCAATCTATGATCGTCTAGTCGTCCTTGCTGACTCGGGCTCGGCGGATGTCCAGCCCCGGAACGCGGGAGGCAGGCTCCATCTCCTCGGAACTCTGCAGGTCTATCGCCAACTGCCCGAACAGGGCGGTGGAGGCGACGACCCCCACGGGGACCGCTTCGTTGATATGGGCCAGACCAGCCAGTCTGCCGATGCCCATCTCCACCAAGACCTTGCCGCCGTCTTCGATGGACAACGACGCCGCGTCGGCGGGGTTCAATTCAACCAGTTCGTCTCTCTGGATGGTATTTTGCCTTGCCTTGACTATCTTGATGTCTCGTTCCTGTTGCAGCAGGACCCGGCCGGGCACGAACCACAACGGGAATTCATTGTCGGTTGCATCCTCATTGGATACGAATGCCGGGGTGATCGGTTCCGCCCGTCTGTCTTTGAAACCGTTCTCGTACAGGATGGACGTTCCCGAGCCGTTGCTCTCGACCGGCCATTGCAGGCCCCGGTCTTCCCGGCTGGCGTAGAGCATCTGGGTCGGCTGCGGGCTTTTCAGGTCGGTCTTGAACACCAGCCCGCCCTGATTGGCCAGGGTCCGGTAGGACACATTGGCGTAGACCGGCGCCACTCTGGCGATCTCGTCCATTGTCTCAGAGGGCGATGCTAGTAGAAAGCCGGGCGCTCCCATCTTGTGGGCCACGTCGCAGATGACCTGCCATTCGGGCCGGGCACCGTTTTCGGGCAGGCGTTTACCAGGTTTTAGACGCTGGATGCGCCGCTCCAGGTTGGTGAAAGTACCGTCTTTCTCGGCGAAGGTGGCGCGGGGCAGAACAACATCGGCCCGCTGAGCGGAGGCGGTCAGGAATGAATCGCAGACCACTAAGAATTCCAGGTTATCAAGGGCAGCCAGTCCGTCGCCCAATTTGTCGTTGGTGAAATTAGGGCTGTCTCCAATCAGGAACAGGGACTTGACCCGTCCGCTGGCCGCGCCTTCGATTATGTGAGTCAGGCCGAGCCCTGGTATCTCAGGGATGGTCGTGTCCCAAAGGGCTTCCAGGGCCTGGCGGTCTTCGGCATTTGAGACCATCCGGTATCCGGGTAGCCGGTCGGGAACGCAGCCCACGTCCCAGGCGCCCTGTTCATTGGCCCCGGGCCTCATGGGGTAGATACCCGCGCCGGGTTTGCCCAGGTTACCGGTGACCAGAGCCAGGTTCACCAGGGAAAGGACACAGTCTCGGGAAACGCGGGGCTGAATATTATCAAGCGCGTAGACCAGCGCCGCCGTTTCTGCTTCGCCGTAGAGACGCGCCGCCTCGGCGATGTCGGCGGTGGAGACCTGCGTTATCTTGGATATCTCGGCCAGGTCGAGGGCGCTCAGCGCGTACTGCAGGGTGGCTGGGCTTTCGCAGTTCTCAGCCAACCAGTCTTCTTTCTGGAAACCCTGGTCGATGACCGACTTCAGCAGCCCGCCCAGCAGGAGTTGCTCGGTGCCAGGGGCCGGGCGCAGCCACACATGAGCGTAACGGGTCAGTTCAACTTCACGGGAGTCGATGACGACCAGCTTGGTGCTCTTTCGGGCCGCCCGTTTGATGGGCACGGCCACAACGTTGTGTTCTTCGGTGACGTTGCTGTTGAAAACCAAGATACAGCCGGCCTGCTCCAGGTCCCAGATGGGGTTGGTGGTGCCGGCGTAGCCCAGAGACTGCTCCAGACCCAGGGTCAGCTCAGGTTGGGTGTTAGAGGTCTGGTCCACGTTGTTCGACTTCATCGCCGTGCGGGCGAACTTCTGGGCCAGGTAGTGCTCTTCATTGGTGCTGTTGGGTGAAGTCAGGAAGGCGAAAGACTCACCGGAATACTCGGCCAAGCGCGCGGCCACAACGTCCAGCGCCTCATCCCAAGTCGCCTCGACCAATTGGCCGTCACGGCGGACCAATGGGGTCTGCAGGCGGCTGACGTCGTTCACGAATTGGAGGCCGAACTTGCCTTTGAAACAGGCCTGACCGTGGTTGGCGGGGGAGTTGATCTCCGGGATGGCCCGGATCAGGGTACCGTCGCTGTCATATTCGATGTTCATCTGACAACCCACGGGGCAGAGGGGACAGACGGTCCGTTCTACCGTGCTTGGCTTGTCCCACTTGTGGTCACGTTCGACCAACGCGCCGACCGGGCAGACGTCGATGCAGGCGCCGCAGAACTCACAACCAGACTCCAGCAGAGACGTCCCGAACGACGTACCGACCAATGCCTGACCGCTGCGTTCGGTCATACCGATGGCGTCGTCGCCGCGTAGTTCTTCGCAGGCACGGACACAGCGGGCGCAAACGATGCACAGGTTGTAGTCGCGGTCGTAGAAGGGGTCGGCGACTTCCAGCGGTATATTTCGGTACTTGTACTGCAGGGGCGATTCCAGGTTCATGCCCAGATAGCGGACCGTGTCTTTGAGCTCGCACCGTTCATTCTTCGGGCAGGTCACACAGCGGTCATTGACCGAAACGTGGCGCAGACAGACGTCGGTGGGGCCGCAGATATCGACGCGGTGGCAGGTGAGGCAGCCGCTGGGGTGCTCGGCGATGAGCATCTCCATAACGGAGCGGCGCAGGTCGTTCACTTCGGTTGACTCGGTCTGGACTTTCATCCCGTCGGTCACGGGCAGGGTGCAGGCGGCGGGGAAACCCCGTTGGCCCTCCACACTGACCACGCACATCCGGCAAGCGCCGTAGGACTTCATCCCGGGGTGGTAGCACAGGTAGGGGACGTAGACCCCGGCATCAATGGCCGCTTCCAGGACCATCTTCCCTGGCTGGGTCTTGACCTCTTTACCGTCAAAAGTGATTGTTATTTCGTCGGCCATCGGTAGCCTCTATATCTCGCCGGCCTAGCTCGAATCAGCCTCGGCCGGTCTAGCTTCAAATTTGGTTAGCGCCGGGAGAGCGCCGGAGAGAACCGGGGCATCGAGCAGGTCCCGGTGGGGCACTCATGATCAATGATATGGGTATCGAATTCAGGCCCGAAGTAACGCAGGGCCGAAGACACAGGGTTGAACCCCAATTGCCCGTGGCCGCAGAGAGAACCGGCCTGCATGTTCACGCCGATATTCTGCATTAGGCCCAGGTCTTCGGGAGTGCCTTCCAAGCGGCAGATGCGTTCTAGGACTTCTAGCAGGTGGCTCATGCCCATCCGGCAGGGGAAACACTTGCCGCAGGACTCGTATTGGCAGAAAGCGATGAGGGAACGGGTCATATCCACGATGCAGGATCCCTCATCGGCTGCGATAAGACCCCCGGAGCCAACGATGGCGCCAGCAGCCCGCAATATCTCGAAGTCCAGCAGGATGTCGATGTTGTCCGCGCCCAGCACGCCGCCCAAGGGGCCGCCGGTCTGCAGGAATTTCAGTGTCTTGCCGTCCCGCATGCCGCCGGCTGCCTCGTTGATAACGTCTTTCAGGTTAATGCCGAGAGGCACTTCCACCATGCCGGTGTACTGCAGGTTGCCCGACAGGCACAGGATGACCGTGCCAGTGCTGGTGTCGTGTCCGATTCTCGCGAACCATTCGCCGCCCTTGGAGACTATCTCCGGGACGTAGGACAGGGTTTTGACGTTGTTGATGTTGGTGGGCTTGCCGAAGAGGCCGACCTGCGCCGGGAATGGAGGCCGGAAACGGGGCATGGCCCGTTTGCCTTCGATCGCTTCCATCAGCGCCGATTCCTCACCGGCTACGTAGGAGTCGCCGGTCAGGGCAATCTCAATCTCGTAGCTGAAGTCCGAGCCCATGATGTTTTCGCCAAGGAACCCGAGCTCTCTGGCCTGCTCGACGGCAGCGCGGCAGCGGTCTATCGGGCCGTTGTGGCCGTGGCGTATGAAGATATAACCCTTGCTGGCCCCGGTGGCGTATCCGGCGATGATCACACCTTCTACCAGGGTGTTCGGGTCGCTCTCCAGGATGTTCTTGTCGTTGAAAGCCCCGGGGTCGCCCTCTTCGCAGTTGCAGAGGACGTATTTTTCGGTGGCAGGATTGCCCGCCAAGAAGCTCCATTTGGTGGCCGTGGGGAACGCAGCGCCGCCCCGGCCCCTGAGTCCCGAGGCCTTGACCTCATCCAGGGTCTGTTCGCGGTCCAGGCTTGTCAGGGCCTTGTGCAGGGCCTGATAGCCACCATTGGCCACGTACTGGTAGATGTCCATCGGGTCGATGTTGCCGGCGTTCCGGAGGACTATACGGTTCTCCCAGATACGCATCGGGTGTTGGTCCAAGTCGGGGATGCCGTCCGGCACCGGGGTATCGTTGCCTTCTTCGGCGATATAACCCAAGGCCTTGGCGGTGATGGGCGAGCCACCGGCAACGTGGGCGGAGATGATCTCTGCCACGCTTTCGGTATCAACGTTGCCGTAAAAAATACGGTGTCCGCCGGGCAGTTGCACATCTAGGAGTGGTTCGGCGAAACAAAGGCCCAGGCAGCCGACGCGGCTGACCTCGGCGGAAACGCCTTGGCTGGCCAATTCGGCATCCACAGCGTCGGCAACTTCAAATGCTCCGGCAGCCTCGCCACAAAGCGCGGTGCCGATGCGAATCCACGGCCTTTCGCCAGCGGTTAATTCCTGCCAACGTTTGCCGGCTTCTAGGCCGACTTCTAAGAAACTACTTGCCATGGGTTTCCTGCTTCAGGAGGTTGGCTACGTTCTTGGCGGCGGACTCGGGGTTGACCCGGCCAGCCAGATGGTGGTCCATGGCCATCACCGGGGCTTGGGAACAGGCGCCAAGGCAGGTATTGAACTTCACTGTGAGGCGTCCGTCAGGGGTGTCGCCCTCATCTTCCATCCCAGAGGCTTCCAAGACGGACTTGAATATCTCCATCGCGCCCACCAAATGGCAGGATGCGCCCCAGCAGACCTCGACCACGTGATCGGCGGGAGGTTCGAACCGGAAGTTGGGGTAGAAAGAAGCAACGGCCCAGACATCATTGGTGGTGGAGTTGGTGAACCCCGCCACGAATTCGAGGGCCTCTTTGGGTATGTAACCCAGTTCATCTTCAACGGCGAGCAGGGACGACAATACGGTGACGGTCGGCTGCGTTTGGCCGTGGACTGCGTCGTGGATCCGCTGTTCTAGCCCACTCATGGTCTGGGCTCCTGATTCATCGGCTTGGGAAAAGGCTTGCTGGGGAGGGTTTCACGGCTGGTTCCCGGCTGGTTCAGCGTTGAATAATCGGCCGAAAATCGGTTCGTGAAATCAGTAACAATCCAAGCGGAATCGTAACACAGCCCCAGAGGTGATTCAACTGAAATTAAGGCCATAGATACACGAAAGAGACAAAGCTGGAGCCAGGCTATCAGTCCTCAAATACTTGGCAGATGGTTCGGTGATAAAATCGCTCTATGTTTGATGACCTGAAGAACCGCAAGGGCTTCCCTGTTGGGTTGGGTATTATCATCGGTTTAGTCATCGGGGCTTTGACTGGCAGCCCTGGCTTATGGATCGCGGCCGGTATAATGGTTGGCGCGGCCACCGAGTACATGATAATGAAGAGACGATCGAAAGGGTGAACGCCTGGCAGGCTAAAGAAAGACAAGCAATAGAATCAAAAAAAGGCGTCCCGATTAAATCGGGACGCCTTTTTTGTTTACTTAGAACAACTGCCTAGACTGATTATTCAGGCTTGGCGACGGCGCTCCCAACAAGGATGCGCTCGACGTCAGGGAAGAGGGTCTCGGCCCGCTCCCGGCACTCCGCATCGGTCAGACTCGAGAGGGGATGCTCGGCAACGATGTACTCGAAGTCGGGCACGCCCATCATGCGGGTCATGGCCTTGGCGGTGTTGTTGAATACGTGGGTGATGATCGAAGCCGTGGGCAGGCCCAGGCGCTCCATCTCGATTCCGTCGTGCACACTGCACGAGCTGCAGGAGCCTCAATCACCGATGCCGGTGATCAGGATATCCACCTTGTTGACCATGTCCTGGACAACTTCGGGCTTGGTGGGCAGGGAGGCTGAATGTTTGTTGAAGTAGACGATGTCTTTCAGGTCGTACTTCTCTTTCAGCATCTGACCCAGCTCGTAAAGGACCTTATCCGAGTTGGCCTTGGAGTTCTCCAGCAGACCCAGGGTCTTTCCCGATAGGGTGTCGGGACGCTCGTTCAAGCGGAAGTCACCGGATGACAGCGATGTCCCCGTGGGGTTTACCAGTCTCATGTTTCTAACTGTAACGGTCTCAGCCATGATTCCTCTCAGACTTTCTTTTTGTGATCGTAATAGACGGGATGGATAGCCAAAAATTGCTCCCTAATCATACACCGGAGGCTGCATTACGCAAGGCTCTGGCGGCCTGGCTTATGACCAGACCAAGGGAGTCCAACCCTCAGATTATCCCTTAAGGGCCTCTATCTTGGTGGTCCTGATCTGGAAACGTGTGGTGTCGATGATGGCGCTGTTGCGGCCACCGGTGCCTCCGCCCATCATCACCAGGATGTCTTCCGGGTCCTGGGCGCAGCGGCGGATGATCTTGTCATCGCCCTCACGTTCCGGCCCCTGGGCGATGCCAAGGCGGATGAGTTCGCTCTGGGGACGGACGGCGTTCTCCATCATGTAGTCCTGGATGCCTTTTCTGGTCCAGCCATCGTCGTTCAAAGTGATCGCGTGTTCCGGGCCGATGACCAGCACCCACTGAGAGGGATACCGGAAGGCCATGGACGCCGATTTCAGCGTGTCCGCGATAGCCATCAAGACGGACTCTCCGGTATGCCCGTAAGAGGCATTCACTGTGACTGGGTTATAGGCCACGGCCACGGTCACCGTGCTGTCTTCTTTCTTGAATCCCCGGGCGACGTGCATCGGCTCCCAGGGCGAGTCCTCTTCGTTCTCAGCGAAGCAGAGGGTGTACTTGCTGGGGTTGCCGAGCGTGCCGCGGTCGAGCGTGCCGGGCCGGGCGTCGAAGCCGTTCATGAAGCAAAGGCGGATCGCCCGCCCTAACACGGCGTTGGCCCGGTTTCCGGGGCCGAGAAGACCGTCTTTATAGTTGGCGCCGATCTCGTCGCGAATGGGGCCGTTCAGCACCATCAAAATGGCCGGCGAGCTGGTTGAAGCAGAAGCCATGTGGACGAAGTTCTTTTCTTCTTCCAGGGTCTTTAGCGTGGTGGTCAATACGGGGAAATACTCCGGCAGACAACCGGCCATCACCGCGTTGGCGGCGACGTTCTCGGAGGTCAGCACCCGGTTCCGCATCTCCAGAGAGATGATCTCTTCTTCGCCGGTGTAGCCGGACATCTCCAGCATCTCACGGACTTTATAGTCGACAGGCGGCACAACGGGCAGACCGTCGCTCCAGCCCATGCGGTAACACTCTTCAATGGCCTCGACGGTGTCGCTGGACTCCACTATCTTGGACCGTTCCATATTGGTCGTCATGCTATGCCTCCGATGTAATGGTCGCTGGTTTAATGGTCGCTGCTTTAATGATCACTGGCTTGAGGGGTTTACTGGAAATGCGCTGTTTAGTCAAATTGCGGCCCCGCCGCTTAGTCGTGCAGCCGGAGTTGGATACCGGATTTTTCTTCTTGAAGCTTGGCCACAGCGTCCGAGTCCTCCGGGCCCCAGCCCTTGAGTAGAGCTTCCACATGCCGCTGGTCAACCATGTTTGATAGTTCCATCGGGATGCCGTACTCGCGGCCTAGGTCGGTGGCCAGACGGACATCTTTGGCGGCCAGGGCGGTGGCGAAGCCGGGCTCGAAGTTGCCTTTGAACAAGAACCGGGGGAATTTGTCGGCCAGGCGTTTTGACCCGCCGGTGCTGTTGTTTATCACGTCGGCCAGGGTTGCCAGGTCCACGCCGGCCTTGACGCCCAGGGTGAGGGCTTCGGCCAGCAGAACGCCGGTTCCCATGCTCATCAGGTTATTGCAGATCTTGCAGACGGACCCGTTGCCGACGTCTCCGCAGTAGACCACGTGGGTGCCGATGCCGCCCAGGACAGACTTGTACTTCTCAAACGTAGCCTTGTCGCCGCCGACCATAACCGCCAGGGTCCCTTCAGCAGCGCCGTAGGTGCCGCCGCTCACGGGCGAGTCTAGCAGGGTCACGCCTCTGGCCGCACATTCTTCGGCGAGCCGGCGGACCATCGTCGGGGAGTTTGTGGAGAGGTCGAAGAAGACCTGGCCGCTACTTGCCCCTTCCAGGATTCCGTTTTCGCCCAGGACCACTGCTTCCACGTCCCTTGGCACCGGGAGGGACGTGAACACCAGTTCGTTGCCCGGGACGGCTTCCTTTGGATTGTCCGCCCACTTTGCGCCCATCTCTAGGAGATTGGTTGCGGCCTCCCGTCGCAGGTCGTGCACGGTTAGCTGATGGCCTGCTTTGATCAGATTGGCGGCCATGGGATTCCCCATGTTGCCGGTCCCGATGAAACCCAACTTCATCGCGTTCTCTCCTACTCATATCGGATGGCCGTCTCGGCGGCCGCTCCGCCCTGATTGGCGGTTGCTCGAATGCTCTTAGACGGGGCTTTTCGTCTTGGTCTTGGTCTTGGCCCGGGCCTTTAGATACGTCTTCGACTTCTTCTGGCGGGTCCGGTTGGGGGGCCACGCCGTAGGCCGAATCGTCTGATTTGTAATCAACCGTGTTCGGCGGCGGGGGTGCGGGCGTTGGCTTGGCATTGGGATCCAGGCCGTCCGGGGACTCGTCAAAGGCTTCTTTAGCCATCCGGAAGGCGTTCACCGCCGCCGGCATGCCGCCGTAGAAGACCATCTGGGCGATGATCTCTGATATCTCTACCCGGGTGACGCCGATGTGCAGGGCACCAGAGATGTGTCTCTTGATCATCTGCGGGCTATGCCCCAAGACAACCAACGCCGCGATGGTACAGAGGCTGCGCGTTTTGAGGTCAACGGCGGGTCTATTGTAGATCTCGCCGTAGATGACCGAGTCCACCAGACGCATGACCTCAGGCGCCAACTCGGCCATGGCGGCCGGGGGCACGGGGTTGTTGTCGGGACCATAGTAATGCTGCCGGAAATCCAGGGCAGCCTGGTCCAAATCTTTTACGTCGTCTTTCGGGGTTTCTTGATTGCCGTCTTCGGGACTCACGATATCTCCAAAATAAAATGCTGATAGCTGAAGGCTATTTTATAACCTGCCAGTAGCGTTTGCCTTCCTTGAGCACCACCTTTCCTATGTGGTCGTCGGGATGGAAGTGACCGGCGGCGATGACAATGTCTTCCGATTCGGCCCTATCCAGGATCATCTTCCGGTTAAGTTGGCTGGCCTCTTGATCGGTGTCGACCCCTGCTGTCCACTCTGGCCGTTCTACCTGTACTTTGCTGTGGAGCAGGTCGCCCACCACCATCGCTTTTTGACCCTGTGAGGTGATGTCAAAAACCATGTGGCCGGGAGTATGGCCGGGGGTGGATATGGCCGTGATTTCGTCGCTGATTACATGGCCGTCCTCTATCAGGTCCAGCAGGCCCATCTTTTCCAACGGCAGGATGTTCTCGGCCACCCAGGGGGCGTTTTCGGCGAACTCAGGCTTGGTGAAGTGGTCCCAGTCCAATTGGGGAGCCAGATAACGCGCATTGGGGAAATAGGGCTTGGGCTCGGAACCGGTGTAGTCGATGTTCCAGCCCACGTGATCGATGTGCATGTGGGTGATCAAGACGAGGTCCACGTCTTCTGGATTAACGCCAGATATCTTGAGTTGGTTCATCATGTCGCCGGTGCGATTTGCCCGGCTTGGATGGGGACCCGGACCCATGCCGGTGTCGACCATGATGGTCTGACCCTGCGAGCGTAGGTAAAAATGCCCGTAGTAGAGCTGCAACTGACAGTCTTCCAGGGCGTCGTGGTAGCGCTCCCAGTCGTGGGCGTCAGTGGTCGGGAACATCACCGAGGGGTCACGGGGCGGCGGGAGCATATCCAAGACGAACTGGATCTCTACGTTGCCTACTTTTATCTGGTTGGCCATGAATAGCTCCTTTGGTTTCTAGCGACGGGCCTAACGTTTAAGTCCTTTAGTGATCGGGTAAGCATCTTAATGAGTAGCTGGAAGCACAGACGATTGCCCAAGGGCAGTTGATTAATAGGTAATCATTGAATAGAGGTCGTAATCAGCCAGGTTCTTACGCCCGTCCAAGAACGACAATTCGATGATCACGCCGATCTCCGAGACGATGCCGCCGGTCATTTCCACCAGCCGTGCGGTGGCGCCGAGGGTGCCGCCGGTGGCTAGAAGGTCGTCGATGATCAAGACCTTTTGGCCTTTCTCCACGCCGTCCGCATGGATCTCCATGGTGTTGGTGCCGTATTCCAGTTCGTAGTCGGTAGAAAGGGTTTCCGCGGGCAGTTTGCCCGGTTTCCTGACCGGAACAATGGCTTTACCCAACTCACGGGCCAGGGGAGCGCCAAACAGGAAGCCGCGCGATTCAACAGGAACGATGACATCGAAGTCGGCGTCCTTGTAACGCTCCACCAATTGGGCGATGGTGTAGTCAAAAGCTTTGACGTCGCTCAATAAAGGAGTGATGTCTTTGAAAAGAATCCCCGGCTCCGGGAAATCTGGCACATCTCTGATGAATTCTTTCAGGTCCATATGGTCTGCGTTGCCCTTGCCGTAACCAGCGTCTTACCAGCGTCTTAAATGTGGCTCCCACGGCTGAATCCCGTGGTATCAGTGGTACGGCCCTGTATATTAGGATATAAGTTGCGCGGTTCTGGCCCTGTGCCGGAGCGTTGGGCCGTGCCTGAAAGTGTAGATTACGGCACAGACGCCGTCAAGACGAAGGGGGTTAGTGAGGGGGTTGTCGGAATTCGTCAACCTTGGGCGTGAATCCGATTGACTTTCTGCGTCCGGATTTATATAATTTAGTTTGATTCCTGGTTACGAAATGGCCCCACGAATGCGGGGCTATTTTTTAGTCTTAAGCATTTCGATGCTGAGCCCAGGCCCGGAACCGGGAGCCTTGATGCCCCGGTGGCGCAATGGCAGCGCAGTCGATTTGTAATTGACAGGTTAGGGGTTCGAATCCCCTCTGGGGCTTTTAAAATTGAATCCCGTCGGATCCATTCCCGGCGGCGCGAGGTACGGCTAGACCGGGGTCAGATTTAAAACGATTTAAACCACCCTCGATTGCACCAGTACCAGGATATATGCGAAGATTCCCATGCCTGGAGGGGTGGGTGAGTGGTTAAAGCCACCAGACTGTAAATCTGGCGTCCGGAAGGGCTTCGCAGGTTCGAATCCTGCCCCCTCCACCAACACCAATGTTTCAGGGAATGTTCAAGAGATGTCTCCGGGTTACGGCCCGGATGCACAAAGCGCATACTAGTAGGCACAGGCAGCCGTTAATCTATCAGCCCAGATAGCTCAGCGGCAGAGCGCGTTCTTGGTAAGAACGAGGTCGGCGGTTCAATCCCGCCTCTGGGCTCCAGTAACAATCGGCCCGAATATTAAAACCAGGGTTCGAGTATGAAAAGTAGGGAGGACACCTAAGAGATGGCAAAGCAGCAATTCGACAGAACAAAGGACCACGTCAACGTAGGCACGATCGGCCACGTGGACCATGGTAAAACCACCTTGACCTCTGCCATCACCAAGGTGTTGGCGGACCAAGGCCTGGCCAATTACCTGGATATGGACAGCATCGACAATGCCCCTGAAGAGAAGGCCCGTGGCGTAACCATCGCCATCGCCCACGTGGAGTATGAGTCGGAGACCCGGCACTACGCCCACGTTGACTGCCCCGGTCACGCTGACTATATCAAGAACATGATTACCGGCGCGGCCCAGATGGACGGCGCGGTATTGGTCGTGAGCGCCCCGGACGGCCCCATGCCCCAGACCCGTGAGCACATCCTCCTGGCCCGCCAGGTTGAGGTTCCCAGCATCGTTGTCGCCCTGAACAAGTGCGACATGATGGACGACGAAGAGCTCCTGGAACTGGTGGAGCTTGAGGTCCGAGACCTCCTGAACCGCTACGACTTTCCTGGAGACGACATTCCGATCGTCCGCGTTAGCGGATTGAAGGCAATCGAAGGCGACGCGGACGCGGTTGCCGGAGTCCTCGAACTGGTCAAGACCATGGACGAGTACATCCCCAAGCCCGAGCGCGTGATTGACCGCCCGTTCCTGATGCCCATCGAAGATGTCTTCGGCATCAAGGGCCGCGGCACTGTGGTCACCGGCCGTGTAGAACGAGGCACCTTGAAAGTCGGTTCCCCCGTGGAGATCATTCGCTGGGGTGACGTCCGCGAGACCGTTGCCACCGGCCTGGAGATGTTCCACAAGAACCTGGACACCACCGAAGCCGGCGACGCCGTGGGCATCCTGCTCCGTGGTGTGGACCGGGAAGAGGTCGAGCGCGGTCAGGTATTGGTTGCGCCCGGCACCATGAAGCCTTACACCAAGGCCGAAGCCGAGGTATACATCCTTAGCCGTGAGGAAGGTGGACGGCACACACCGTTCTTCTCCGGCTACAAGCCCCAGTTCTACATCCGGACCTCCGACATCACCGGTGAGTGCACACTCCCCGAAGGCGTCGAGATGGTCATGCCTGGGGACAACGTCAAAATGAACATCGAACTGATGAGCCCGGTGCCGATTGAAGAGCAGATGCGCTTCGCCATCCGCGAAGGCGGACGGACCGTAGGCTCAGGAGTCATCACCAAGGTGGTGGAATAAGACATGGCTAGAAAGACAGCCGACGTCCGACAGATTATCACGCTGCAATGCGGCGACTGCCGGGAGCGCAACTATACAACCGAGAAGAACCGGCGCAACGATCCCAACCGGGTGGAATTGCGCAAGTACTGCTCCAGGTGCCGAGAGCACAAAACCCACCGCGAAGTGAGGTAACCTCCGATGGCTAGGGCATCAGCGCGCAGCCAACGAATCGTCGCCCCATCAGGTGGCGGCCGTACTGGACCCGTGAGTTTCCTACAGGAGACTTTCTCGGAACTGCAAAAGTCCCATTGGCCCAGCCGGGAAGAAACAGCAAGGCTGACCGTGGTGGTCATCATATTGGCCATCGCAGCCGGTTTTTTCCTTGGTGGACTAGACCGGATATTCGCCGAGTTATTCGCCCGGGTGATTTTCTAGAGGACCAGGGCCTGGAATCCGGGCCTGGTTGGCCTCAACAGCCGGCGCAAACCACCGGCATAAATAAAACGTACTAATACAGGGATGGGGGCGCTTTACGGCGTTTCCCATTTCTGCTTGACCTAGCAACGGATATTGCATCATGACTACCAGCAACACATCGGAGACCGAAGAAACCCAAGGACCTCGTTGGTACATCGTCCATACCTACTCCGGCCAAGAAGACCTGGTGGAGAAGAACCTCCGCCTGCGTATACAAAGCCTGGACATGCAGGACCGTATCAACGAAGTACTGGTTCCTACTGAGGAAGAGGTCGTCTTTAAGGACGGCCAACGGCGGTCTGAACGCAAGAAACTGTTCCCCGGCTACATCCTGGTCCAGATGACCATGGATGATGAAAGCTGGTACGCCGTTCGCAATACCCCCGGCGTAACCGGGTTCGTATCCACGGAAGACGAACACGACAAACGGCCCAAGCCGGTCCCTCTGGAAGATAAGCAGATGGAGGACATCCTCAAGCAGGTTGACTCCGATCCAACCCGCGTTAACATCGGTCTGGAACGCGGCGAGACCGTGCGGATCACCGAAGGCCCGTTCGTGGACTTCATCGGTTCCATCAACGACGTGGACGAAGGCAAGGGCAAGGTCCGGGTTATGGTATCCTTCTTCGGGCGTGAAACGCCTGTAGAACTGGATTTCTTACAGGTGGAGCGCATCTAAGGCTGCCTCTAAATCTGGCTGAAACCCAGACCAGTATCAAACAAGAGAGTATCTGAAAGGAGCCCCCGTTGGCGAAGAAAGTTAGAGCCATCATCAAACTGCAACTAGAAGCCGGAAAGGCGACGCCCGCCCCTCCTGTGGGTCCCGCGTTGGGCCAACACGGCGTAAACATCATGGGCTTCGTCAAGGAATACAACTCCAAGACTGCCACCCAGGCTGGTTCCATCGTCCCGGTCCATCTGACCGTGTACGAAGACCGGTCCTTCACATTTGTAACCCGCACGCCCCCAGCGTCAGACATGTTACGTAAGGCCGCGGGAGTGGAGAAAGGGATCTCCGAATTCCGCGAAGGTAGCGTCGGCAGCATCTCGAAGCAGCAACTCAGAGAGATAGCCGAATCGAAACTGGCCGACCTGAACGCAGGCGGCGTTGATGAAGCGATGCAGATCATCGCCGGCACTGCCCGCAGCATGGGCATCGACGTAGGAGAATAGCAAAAATGGTCAAGCACAGCAGGCGGTTCAACACCGTCTCGGAAAAGGTCGACCTGGATAAGAATTACACGCCCTTAGAGGCCATGGAACTCCTTAAAGAAGTGTCCACGGCCAAGTTTGACGAGACGGTCGAACTCCATATCAGGACCAACGTCGACCCGCGGCACGCCGATCAAATGATTCGTGGCGTCTGCAGCCTGCCTCACGGCCTGGGCAAGACCATCCGTGTGGTGGTGTTTGCCGGAGCCGAGGGCGCAGAAGAAGCACGCGCCGCCGGCGCTGATTTCGTTGGCGAAGATGACCTTATAGAAAAGATCGAAGCTGGTTGGGACGATTTTGAAGTCGGCCTGGCCACTCCGCAGGTGATGCCAAAGATTGGTAAATTGGGCCGTATCCTGGGCCGCAAGGGCCTCATGCCCAACCCACGCTCCGGCACAATGGTCCAACCCCAAGACCTGGCTCGCGCGGTTCAAGAGGCCAAAGGCGGACGGACCGAGTACCGGACCGACCGCGCCGCTATCATCCATTCGTCAGTCGGCAAAGTCAGCTTTGAAGCCGACAAGCTGGTGGATAACCTGGCAGCATTATCCAGTGCTATAATCAGAGAACGACCCGATAGCATAAAGGGTGCGTTCTTCCGGTCGGCTTATATCACGTCGACCATGGGCCCCAGCGTTCAGCTGGATATCGCAGCCCTAAGCGCCCTGGAATCCCCGGAATAATCCGGGGTCTGGCCCTACCGGTCAACTTTACAATCTAGCAGCAAAACGCCAAAGACCGTGGGTCCCCGCAAGGGGGTAAATGCGAAAGCAGCCGGCACAGGCGCGACGGACAGATTTTCGGAGTAACCGACTCCCTGCGCCGCGTCTATGGCGTAGGGATTTTTTTATTCCCGGCACATTTCCGGGAATACGTAACGTACGACTCCTAACGTACGATAAATGAAGTGCAAACAATAGGGAATGTTGGAGGATTGATTTGCCCACCCAGCAAAAGGTAGACCTGGTCCAAGACGTCAGGGAACGACTAGAACGCAGTAGCATCACGATGACCGCAAATTATGCCGGCATCACGGTTAACCAGATGATCGAGTTGCGCCGGGCCATGCGGGCCGGTGGCGTAGAATTCACCATCATGAAAAACACGCTGCTATCCTTGGCCGCCGACGAGGCCAATAAGCCCCAGTTGAAAGAGATCATCCAGGGCCCGACGGCCGTGGCGATAGCCTACGACGACCCAGTCGAAGCCGCCAAGGCCTTGGCGGAGTACGTCCGCACCGGCGGTTCAACGCTGGCCATCATCGGCGCTGTCATGGGTGACGGCGCGGCCATGTCCCCGTCGGAGTTCACGAGGCTGGCATCACTGCCGCCCAAACCCATAATCCTGGCCATGCTCTTGGGGCAGCTGAATTCCCCAATCACCCGCCTTGTAACCGTCATGAACGGTCCGATGCAGGGTCTGGGCAACGTGCTTGCGGCCCGGGTGCGTCAGTTAGAAGAAGAAGCCCCGGCGCCGGCCCCAGAGCCCGAACCGGCCGCTGCCGAGCCAGAAGCATCCACAGACTCAGAAGAGGCTCCGGCTGATGAAGCTGCGGCCCCCGAAGCGTCGTCAGATGATGCGCCCACAGACGAAGCTGCATCTGATGAAGCTGCAACAGAAGAAGCGCCGGCTGAAGAAACGTCGGCCGAAGAAGCGGAACCTGAGGCAGAGGCCGCTGAAGGAGAACCTGCTGCTGAAGCCGAACCGGAAGCAGAAGCTGCCGGTGAGGAAGAGGCGGAATAGTCCGCCTGGCGATAAACCTAACTAGTAATCAAAATCAATCAGCCCGACCATAATAGAGGAGACATCATGACTAAAGACGAGATCATAGAAGCTATCAAAGGGATGAACGTCATGGAATTGTCCGACGTAGTGAAGGCCCTCGAAGAGGAATTTGGCGTCAGCGCCGCAGCCCCCGTGGCCGTAGCCGCTGCACCCGCCGCCGGTGGCGCACCTGCCGAGGGCGGATCGGACGCCGACTCCGGCGAGCAGTCCGAGTTCGAGGTCAGCTTGAAGGACATCGGTCCCAACAAGATCAACGTCATTAAAGCCGTCCGTGAGGTCACTTCCCTGGGCCTGCGTGAGGCCAAAGAGCTGGTTGAGTCCGCTCCCACAGCCATCAAGGAAGGCATCGCCAAGGAAGAAGCCGACGAGATCAAGGCCAAGCTGGAAGAGGCTGGAGCCGCCGTCGAGGTCAAGTAGTTCTACCGCTACTGATCTAGGAGGGCCAATTGGGCCGAAAAGACAGGGAGCGCTTCCAGCGTAATCGGGATAGTGATCCAAATTATGTTGGGTACCGCGGGTCGGATACCGTGACCGTCCATGCGCCATCGCCGGAAACGAAGATGGAGACTGTGGTCTGTTCGGCGTGCAGCCGCAAGCGCAATGTCGCCAGCGACAGCCTCCCGGACGACATCAGCACCTTTGTGTGCCTGAGTTGTCAGTCGAGTGCTGCCTGAGTCAGTCCCTCTCAACTGGAAACATATCAATCGGGCAATAAAAAGGCCTCTCCTTCGGGAGAGGCCTTTTCTTGTTCGCCTTCTTCTTCAACGCCCCCGTGATCCCCAAGAGGCTGATTCAGAGGCTGATTCAGGATCCTATCGGAACGGCGGCAACTGTTCGTCTAGGAATTCATAGGCCCGGTTGAACTGGCTTTCGCCTCCATAACCACTGGACTCAGAAACGGAGTGAACCTCGACATCGGGAGTCAGACCGGTCCTCTCCAGCAACTTCCCCATCGGGGTGTAACGCCGGGAGACCGGAAGGTACATCGCCGAGCCGTCGCTCAATTCTACAAACTCGTAGGCTGAAGCGTCGCCAAAAGTCGACGTCCCAAACAACGTCGCCCTCCCGGCGTCCTGCAAGGCCGCAGCCAGCGTCTCTGCCTCACGGGCTGTTTGCCCGTTGACCAACACTGCAATCAGCAAGCCATCCAGGTTCAAACGGTCTTCATTCGGGTCTATGGTCACCTCGAACCGTTCTCCGTCACGCGCCTCCACGTAACCGAAGACTGTCCCTTCAGGTAGGAACTGGCCGGCTGTCTCCTTGGCCGCCGATGCTGAACCTCCCGGGTTGGTCCTGATGTCCAGCACCAGGGCCAGCATATCGAACCTGTTCAAAGATTCCAGGGCGCTGAACACCTGCTCCCCGGTGTTGTCCCTGAACCTAGATATCCGCAGATACCCGATACCGCCCGGGATCAGTTGGCTGGACACGGACTGCAGTTCGATGTCGCCCCGGAAAACTTCAAGGACAATAGGTTCGGGTTCGCCTTCCCTTAGCACAACCAACTCCACCTTGGTGCCCTTTGGCCCCGCCACTTGGTCGACGACTGCTTTAATCCCCTGACCTTCAACAGACACGCCTCCCACGGCAGACAGGACGTCCCCGGCAAGAACGCCCGCGCTTGCGGCTGGCGAACCGTCGAAGGGGAAAAGGACGATGCGGCCGTCTTGGGAGACCACTCTGGACCCGATGCCCAGGTAAGTGCCTTCTATGCCTCCTTCCAAGCTCTCTTTAGCCAAGGGATATTGGGTGGCGTTCAAGAAGACGGCAGACGAGTCGCCAAGACCAGCCAACAGCCCGATTACGGCCGCCTCGGTGACGGTGGCTGGGTCAAAATCCGGGTTCAACTCCTTGTACTTGGCCATCGCTCGCCAGAGGTCAACCATTTCGTTCGGCACGTGGGACGGCGGCTGGCCGCGCATGCGCCCAATCTCTGTCAGGAACGGGTAGGGAGAGACGTCGATCAAGTCCAGCACTCTGGACATGGCGCCCGAAACCGCAGCGTCTGGCTCAAGTGACTCCGAACTAAGGTAGAGCTGGTCGATCTTCTCCCAAGCCTCCCAGACCAGCGCCAGGCCGTCAGACGTTTCCTCGCTGGTCGGTTCGGAATCCGATGAGCCGTTACAGGCCACCAGAGCGATCACGGCCACCAGCACTGCTGTTACAACGAACGCCCGAGGGAGCTTATGGAGGAAAAACGGTAATCTATACAACATATCTTTCTTGAATACGGGGCTGATGTCACGGTGGATTCTCTGGTAGCGTTCAGGCACAGATGCCCCCACTACACAGACGATAATTGTATCAGAAGCGGCCAGCATCCCCACCGCATGTGGCATGAATTCTCGACCATTGCCACCTAGCACGGCGCCTAGTAGACTGGGAGCAACGCTCACCACTAGTGAGACTATTCCCACCCAATCAGGAGTTGGCACCATGATTAAAGTCTCGGTTATTTACCCTAACGAAGAAGGTAAAAAATTCGACCACGCTTACTGGACAACCACCCACCTTGAACTGGTCCAGAGTCTGCTCGGCCCCATGGGCCTGGTGAACGGAGAGATGGAGAAGGGCGTTTCAGGCACAGACCCCAACGCCCCGGCGCCTTTCATAGCCCTAGGCCACCTCTACTTCAACACCGTCGAAGAACTCCACGAGGCATTCAAAGCCCATGCCGGAGAAATCATGGGTGACCTTCCCAACTTTACCGATATCAAACCGACACTGCAGATCAGCGAGACCCTGCTCTAGGGTGTTCTGGAATCGACAGCAAAAGGCGTCCCGATCACATCGGGACGCCTTTTTGATTTAAGGAGCGAAATGGCGCAGGCAGAAACAGACGCGAATTTCCAAGAGCTGTCCCAGCGGCTGATCAAGGAACATTGGGACTTCTATCCAACCGCAGGCTCGAGGATCGGACGCCACGAGTATGACGGGAGGTTGCCAGATCTCTCGCCGTCCCAGAATGTTCGCCGGGAAGGGGAATTGCAGCGCGGCCTGACCGAGTTGCGCCAGCTTGACCCCGCCGGCCTGGACGAGCCGGGTCAGATGAGCTACCGGATGATGGAGCTGTTCTTGCGCCGGGAGTTGTTCATCTTCAACGACCTCAAACCCCTGGAAAACAATCCCATGCGCCACACGGGCTACCTGAACGTAAGCGGCTACATCCGCCGTGATTACGCCCCGCTGGAGGACCGCCTGCGGTCAGCAGCCACCGCCATGCGCCAGGCACCAGATTTTCTGGACGTCCTTGACCAGGCTCTGGCAGACACACTTTCATCCCACGTGGTGGGCATGAGTGTGGAGAGTTACGCCGGGATGGCCCGTTTTTACCGCGTCGATCTGGCAGACGCCACGACCGGAGTGGCCGACCAGGAGATAGTGGGCGAATTTAACCAGGCCAGAGAATCTGCGGCAGCCGCACTTGACCGGTTCGTGGAGCGCCTCAAGAGCCGGGGCGCAGCCGGTCCCGGCGGTTTCGCCATCGGGTCAGAATTATATTCGGGCATGTTGGCCTCCGGAGAGGGCCTGGATGCGCCTCTAAGCCGGATTGCTGCCATCGGGCAGGCCAACCTGGAAGATAACCTGTCTCGCATAAAAGAGCTGGCTGAGCGCATCGCTCCCGGCCGGCCGGTTTCAGAGATCGTTGAGGAGATCGGCCGCAACCACCCCCAAGTCCAAGCCCTGATCCCCGAAACCCGGAATATGCTGGAAGACATCCGGCAATCTTTGATCGACTTCGACGTTATCTCCGTGCCTTCAGAAGACCGCTGCCAGGTCATCGAGACACCCACCTACATGCGTTACGCCTTTGCGGCGATGGACACCGCCGGCGCACTGGAAACCCAGGCAACCGAATCCTTCTATTACGTCACGCCTGTTGAGGACGACTGGAACCACCAACAGAGGGAAGAATGGCTGTCCAACTTCAACTATGACACGCTGAAGATCATCTCCATCCACGAGGTATATCCTGGTCATTTCGTGCATCATCTGCACAATCGCTACGGGCAGGAATTACCGCTCATCAACCGGGTGGCAACGGCCTATTCCTTCACCGAAGGGTGGGCGCACTACACCGAGGAGATGATGCTGGAAACCAAGTACGGTGAGGGGCAACCGAGGTTGTTATTGACCCAACTCCTAGAAGCGTTGGTCCGCAACTGCCGCTATATGTGCTCGTTCCGGATGCACACTGAAGACATGACGCTGGAGCAGGCCACCAGATTCTTCATGGACAATGCCTACATGGCTGAGCTACCGGCACGGAGGGAGGCACTGCGGGGGACATTTGACCCTGGGTACCTGAATTACACCCTGGGCAAGTTGATGATCCTCAAACTGCGTGAAGATTTCAAAAAAGAACAGGGCAGCGCCTATAGCCTAAAGGGCTTTCACGACCGGTTGCTGTCTTTTGGTGGACCGGCGCTGCCATTGCTGCGGCCCGCCCTGCTCAAGAATCCTGGCGATTCTGCGCTCTAGGTCGTTCTAAAGGTCAGTTTTCGGAACTCTTCGACATACTCGTTTCCGGAGCCGCCTTCGCTCGGCTGGGCGCGCTGCTTGATGAATTCCTCTATCTCCTGAGAGCTTCGACCGTCCATCTGGCTGGTATGGGCGCTGACAGCTTTGATCTTGGCATCCATCGATTCAGAGATGTCAATGCTGGTGTCGGCCTGCTCAGAACCCCAGAACAATATGGTCCCCGTCTTGTGGGGCTCCAGTCCCTCGTCCCGCCACAGTTCGACGAAATGGAGGTGGTCGCGGGCGCAGGGGAAAACCGCGTCCAATGTGACCTGCCCGGTGATGCGGTGGTCGCGGTGCCAGGCCATGTTCTTGCGGTAAGGCTCAGGGCACAGCACAACGTCCGGCTGGACCTGCCTTATCTGGCGCACCAATTCCCTCCGGAACTCATCATCGTCCTCAAGAGAACCGTCCGGGTGATGCAGTAGTACCAGTTCCTGGACGCCCAGAGATTCCACGGCGTCGGCCTGTTCCTGCTCGCGCATCTTGGATAGGTCTGCAGAAGAGATGTTCGGGTCGGTGGTCCCCTTTCCGCCGTCGGTGCAGAGGACGTAGCGAACAGTAGCTCCATCGCTGATCCATTTGGCGATGGTCCCGGAGCACCAGAAATCGGCGTCGTCCGGGTGCGGAGTGACTACCAGAACTTTTTGCGGGGTCTCATCCATTTGCCGGGGCCTCCTAGGGTCTCTGTTGCTGGGCCTCGTCAGGCCACCCGGGGCTATGACCTGATTCTTGGGGCGCTAGAGCATAGGTTACGATAACCTGCTAAATAATTCCCGATTACGTAACTTTACGAATTTAGCCGGTGGATATTCGCTCTAGTTGCGGGCAGAATATCATCGTTGTTAAGCGTAAGATACTCTGCTACAATCGGCCAAAGTTTTGTGCACGGCCCCGCACACTTTGACCGCCTGGATTTCCACCTGCCGCACTTGTCGGTGTCGAAATCCGTCAGTTCGAGCTTCAATAACCCAGTTTTAGAGTTTACCAGTCTGGAAGACCTCTTTGCCAGTCGTTAACTATACAAACAACCACAATTCGGCCCTCGCCGAATTCGTCGGTCACCACGGCAGCCCAACCAACGACCTAGACGAACTCTGCCGTAGCACATTTCTGGGCGTACTAGGGCAACCCGGACTCGAGCCAACCGAGAATTGCCTTGTGTTGGAAGACGACGGCCAGATAAAAGGATTGGCACTGATCTTCCGAGAGTTCCCCATCGGCCGTTCAGTAATCGAATTGATGACTGTCCCCGAACTAGCCGGCGGTGCGGAAGAGGCAGAATTGGTCAGACTGGCAGTGGCAAAAGCAGAAACTTCGAAGCTGGAGGTAGCCCACGTCTGCGTGATACCCGACTCCGGAAGAGGGCAATTGCTAGAGCAGATGGGATTCTCTCAGGTACGCACTTACCTGGAAATGCTGTGGAACAAGGACGAACTCTCCAAAGTAGACCTTCCTGACGGCTATTTCGTACGGTCTTTCCAGGAGGGCGACACACCTTTGCTGACCAGCGTCCAGAACGATGCGTTCACGGGTAGCTGGGGATTCTGCCCCAACACGGAAGACCAGATCGAATACCGCACCCACATGGCGAACACATCCAAAGACGGCATCCTGTTCATGTTCGAGGGCGACAACCCGGCAGGTTATTGTTGGACCGTCAGAGTCCCCGCGGAGAGCGGCGTCAGGGGCATGATTGGCATGATCGGTGTGGTGCCCGATTACCGGGGCAAGGGCATGAGCCAGCACATCCTACACGCAGGGATGAAATATCTTCGGTCGACCGGCTTGGCAGAGATTGGACTAGAGGTTGACGGGAATAACGACCCTGCGGTCCGGCTCTACACGTCCACCGGTTTCAAGATCACGGGTGAGCGTCACTGGTTCGAGCGGGATCTTCCCGGCACCTGAAATCCGGATCTTCGGAACGCATCATCCAACCGGATGCCTCCAGAGATCACCACCCTCATCGCCTCTTCCACACTCATGTCCGTCCTCGTTACTTCCGATGCTGCCACGATGACCAGAAACCCAGAAGACGGTATCGGCGTGGTCGGTATGTAGACCGACAAGACTTCGTCGCCGTCCGTATCGATCATGGTGGACGTGATCAACCCGATGGACTTGATGCCCATCCGAGGATAATCGACCAATACCACTCCTGAATATTCATGGTTCCCATCGACTTCGCCGTCGCCATTGCTGTTGTTGCTATGGGACAGAATCTCGATCGCCATGCGGGTGGTCCCATAGATGCCCTTCACGACCGGGATGACTTCCATGATCCGGTGCCCAAATCCGATTAGGCGTCGGCCGACCACCTGGGCGGCGAACAAACCGAGGATATAAACCAACAGGATAAGGCCAACTAAGCCCGTGCCGGTTACTGCGTCGCCGGGCAGCAGGTCGACCACGGGTTCTAGGACCGGGTCAAGAAGATCGAAGAAGAATTTCAGGACCAGCACAGTGATTCCAATGGGCAGGATCACCAAGATACCGGCACCTAAAGTGCGTTGGAAATGAACAACCGGACCGCGCAAAGGACCGAGCAATGTCCGGCGAGCGCCGCTGGGCGCATCATGGGGTTCTGGGGTCAAGATTTCCTCCTGGAAATGGTCAGTACCTGCCGGTCGGGAGCCAAGGTGGGGGAAATGGTCAGTACCTGCCGGGCCGGAGCCAAGGCGGGACGAGCTCCGAGGCTAGGATGTCGATCAATTCCGGTCAGAACCAGACCGAAACCAGGCGCGATTAAAGCTTATTATCTTCTTGCGGGGGTTGCTCGGTCAATACAGCGTACTCTTCCCACATCATCGCTGCCACGTTGTCCCAGCCCATACCTTCCGCGCGCAGACGGGCGGCTTCGCCCAAGCTCTGCTGCAGGCCGTCGCTGGAGATGATCATCTCTACAGAGTTGGCAAAGGCATCCGGGCAACGCCAAGGTTTCAGATAACCGGTGCGTCCGTGTTGGATGATCGTGGAGAGTCCGCCAACTCTTGTCGCGACAACCGGAGTACCGCAGGCCATGGACTCCAAGGCCACCAGGCCGAAGCTTTCGTAGTAAGAAGGCACCACACAGACGTCCGCGGCGTTGTAGTAGAGAGGGAGTTCTGTGTGGTCTACCTGGCCGACAAAGTCGATCTGGTCTTCCAGGTCCCGTTCTTTGGCCAACTGCTTGACCCGGTCCATCTCCTGTCCGCCGTTGGCGTCAGCGCCCACGACAATCATCCGGACACCCTCTTCGGAGTCCATCTGAGCGGCGGTTTCAATCAGGAGGTCCAGGCCTTTCAACGGTTCGACTCGGCCGACATACAACAATATCTTTTCGCCGTTCAAGCCAAGCCGTTCTCGGACGGCCTTCTGGTCCAGGGGGCGGAATACCGAGAGGTCGACGCCGCAGGGCACCAGTGAGACTTTTTTAGGATCAGTTCCGTAAAGCCGCGCCATGGCATCCTGCTCGTGGGCGCTGAAGGCGATGATGCGGTCGGCTGTGGCCATTACTTCGGCCTCGACAACAGGCCGTTCCGCCTGCTCGACTTCGCCGGCGCGGGACTGCATCTTTATCAAGCCAAGGGTGTGGAAGGTTACAACGTGGGGAACGCCCATCGCCTGAGACAATTCACGTCCGACCCATGACGATAACCAATAGTGGGAGTGGACCACGTCATATACAAGACCCTCTTCTTCCCTGAACGCGTTCAGTTGGTCGAGGAATTCCGGCAGTTGAGCATATAGCTCTCCGATATGGGCATCAGGCTCGCCTGCTTTCAGGTGGACCACGCGGACGTTGGGTCCGATATCCTCGATACGGTTGACGACGTCAGCATGCTCGCGGGTGAAGATGTCGATCTGCATGCCCATATCACCCAGGGCCGCCGCCAACTGCCTGACGTAGACGTTCATACCTCCCGACTTCCCCTGTCCGGGGGCCGCCAGTGGGCAGGCATGGAGAGTGATAAATGCCGCTCTCTCCACGCTCAACTCTTGGTTACCACCATCTGATATAGGCTCCTCTGTTGGCCACCCAGATGCGCCTTGTAAGGCTCTGGGCCGCGTAGGAAATCAAAGTAAGTAAGACCCTGGTCGATCGCGTCTTTCAAGCACATGGCGTTCAGCAACAATCCCACGCTGAAATACCCGTACTCAGGATCATAACCGCTATTGTATAACAGGCGGGAGCCCCCGTAGTCAAAGCATAGGCTGGTGGCCACGGTCGAACCATCCATATCAAGGAAGTACAACTGTAGCTGGCCCATTTCCGCCATTCGCTGGGTGATGTTATGGAAGAAGAGCTCGCGCTCCGGCGTCATGAACTCGTCTTTATCGGCGCGGCTCAGGCGCATCAGAGAGATGAATTCGCCCAACCGCTCGCTCACTTTCGCAGGCTCTGAGATGCTGTACCACTTCCAGTCGGTCTGGGCGTCCATGCGGCGCAGCTTGCGGCGCAGTTCGTGGCGGTCCTTCTTGTTCAAGATTCCCAGGTATTCGTCCCAGGTACCCGGCAGGTCTATGCCTGAGGTGACGTCCTCTTGCTCTATCTCAACCTTGTAACCGCGGCTGCGGGCCATATCGGGAAACAGCTCAAGCGTGGGCGAGCTTTCTCTCAGGGAATCCAGCTGCATTTTCTGGAAGTCGAGTTCATCCATGCTCTCCAGAAGCGTCTGATAGAACCCCTCTTCGTGTCCGGGCTTGATGGGAAAGTCGTTGTAATCAAAGGTGTCCTGGCTGCCCACGAATGAGAGGGTATCGCCGGACTTGGCCAAAGAGGCGATAGCCGCCACTCCGTCTGATGAGGGGTAGGAGAACCCGCACATGGTGCGGCCATCCCCAAAGGTGTCCCACCATACTTTCTGCCATTGTGGAGTCAGGAACAATGTGTTTGCAGGGCTATCTTGAAGTACGGATTCCCATTCGCCTTCATTATCTTGGAACGATGTAATCGGTGTATTTGCCACTATCTACCTGCTATTTATTTTGCTATCTACCGGCTATCTATCTACTGTGCATCAGGGCTAGGAGGCCGTCCCGCCCTGACGAGTAATTCTTGAACGCGCCGCGGGTTGCCGAAGTGAGAACCTTCGTGCCCGGTTTGTTTACTCCCCGCATGGCCATACACAGGTGCTCAGCCTCCAACTCCACCACGACCCCGTCTGGCTTTAGGACGTTGTTGATGGCGTCGGCGACGTCGGCGGTGAGCCGTTCTTGAACCTGCGGCCGGTGCGCCGCTACTTCCAGCGCCCTGGCGAGTTTGCTGATCCCGGCGATCTTGCCGTTGGGCACGTAGCCCAAGCGAGCTTCACCAAAAAAGGGCAGTAAGTGGTGTTCGCACACGGAATAAAAGACCAGGCCGCTCACTATGACAGGGTCTTGGCTTTCGGCTTCGAAAACGGTGTCTATCGCGTCTTCGGTGTTGGTTCCGACACCGGAAAAAAGACCTTCATACATCCGCGCCACGCGGTCTGGAGTGTCGATCAGCCCTTCGCGGGTTGGGTCTTCGCCGATGGCGGCCAATATCTCAGCCACCGCTTTTTCTATGCGCTGTTTCTGGACCGTTTTGACGCCCCCTAATCCCCAATCCCGAGGGTGGCAGCTTCAAGCTCTTCGATGCTCGCTGAGACCTCAATGACCTGGCTGTTGGCGCTGCTCACTGCCAGGTCAGGGTCTTTCAACCCGTTCCCCGTGCAGATGCAGACGATTCGTTTGTCGTGCAGATCCAGACCTTGACGGTGCATCTTGACCAGTCCGGCGAACGATGCTGCCGATGCCGGTTCGCAGAATATTCCTTCTTTACTGGCCAGTGCGCGGTAGGCGTCTAGAATCTCGTCATCCGAGACCGAATCTATCACGCCACCCGACCCGTCGCGGGCTTCGATCGCCCCACCCCAAGTGGCGGGATTGCCGATGCGTATCGCCGATGCGATGGTCTGGGGACTGGTCACGATCTCGCCACGGACGATGGGCGCAGCGCCCTCTGCCTGAAACCCCATCATGCGGGGCAAAGTCTGACTCCTGCCCAAGTCTTGGTATTCGCGGAATCCCTTCCAATAGGCGGTGATATTCCCGGCGTTACCCACTGGAATGAACAGAAGGTCAGGTGCGTCTCCCAGTGTGTCTACCAGTTCAAATGCGGCGGTCTTTTGGCCCTCTATGCGGTTCTGGTTCACCGAGTTGACCAGGGTTACATCGTTCCGGTCGGTGAACTCGCGCACCAGCCCCAGAGCGACATCAAAATTGCCGTTTATCATTATGACCTTGGCGCCGTAGATCATGGCCTGGGCCAGCTTGCCCATGGCGACCTCGCCCTTGGGGATCAGCACGAAGGTCGGGATGTCGCAGTAGGCACCGAAAGCCGCAGCGGACGCGCTGGTGTTGCCGGTGGATGCGCACATGATGGCCTTGGTTCCCTCTTCCAGGGCTTTGGCGATGGCCATAACCATGCCGCGGTCCTTGAACGAACCGGTGGGATTGCAGCCTTCCAGCTTGAAGTAAAGCTCCGGGCAGCCCAGCTCTCTCCCGAGACGGTTGGACTTGACCAGCGGAGTATCTCCCTCTCCCATGGTGATCAAGGGCGTGGCACTGGTCAGTGGGAGCAAATCTCCATAAGTATTTAATACCCCAGCACCCATCTGCTTAATCCATCCTCCAGTTCAGCAACGGCTGTGAGCGCGCCGTCATCATTCCTCTATCCTGATGGTATTACTCACTCTCTTTACCCCGGGGAGCCCGGCCATGGCCTCAAGGGCCTTCTGGACCGATGCTTCTCGCGCCGGATGGGTGGTGATCACGATTTCTGCGCTCTGGGTCTCGTGGTGAGTCTCTCGCTGTAACACCGCGGCGATGCTTATCTGCCCGTCGCCCAGCACCTGGGCTATCTGAGCCAGTACGCCGGGACTGTCAGCGACTTCTAACCGGATGTAATACTGCGCTTCCAGGTCACCGATGGGCCGGACAGCTAACGGTGTGCCGTTCTTGGGTTCGGCTGCCACCTGACCGGACGGCTGGGCCTGGCTGCCCATCTTGCGGACCACTTCGATGACGTCCCCCACCACCGCACTGGTGGTAGGCTCTCTTCCAGCTCCCATCCCGTGGAACAGGACCTTCCCGCAGAGGCTGCCGTCAACCTCCACGGCATTGTACACTCCATCGACCTTTGCAAGCATGTGTTCGGCGGGTACAAACGCCGGATATACGCGCAACTGAACGGCGCCGTCGATCAGGTTGGCGATCGCCAGGAATTTTATGGCGTAGCCCAACTCTTCGGCGTAACGGAAATCCTGGGGTTCCAGGTTGGAGATGCCCTCGCAGTAGACATCCTCTGGCTTGAAGGCCTGACGGTAGCCCAGTGACGCGAGGATGGTCAGTTTATAGGCAGCATCGATCCCTTCGACGTCGTTGGTGGGATCAGACTCGGCGTAGCCCAGTTCTTGTGCCTCGCCGAGGGCTTGTTGGAAGCTGGTCCGTTCGTGGGCCATGCGAGTCAATATGTAATTGGTGGTCCCGTTGATGATGCTGCGTATGGAGCGAATATCGTTGGCTGCCAGTTCATTCATCATGCAGCCCACTATGGGGATGCCGCCACCCACACTGGCCTCAAAGAGAAGGTTGGCGCCGTTTTGCCGCGCCAGCGCCATCAGCTCCGGACCCGACTTGGCCATGACCTCTTTGTTGGCGGTTACAACATGTTTTCCGGCAGCAAGGGCCTGCTTGAGGTATCCCTCCGCCGGGTCCACTCCACCCATCACTTCCACCAGGATGTGAATATCAGGATCGGCCAGGATTTCTTCGGCGTTGGTCGTCAGCAGCCCTTCCGGCAGCTCTATGTCTCTGGGGATAGAGATATCGCGCACCAGCACCCTCTTCAGCCGCACTGGGCGGCCGGTCACGTCTGATAGCGGCGACCCCTTACCCAGAAGTTTGGCGGCCACACCAGTACCCACAACGCCCAGGCCCATAAGACCGACGTTGATCACGGCGGGGATAGCAGAGGGGGATTCAGGGGACATGCCGGCTGATGCCGTCATCTGGGCCTACGGTCCCGCGCCGGGGACTGTAGATATCCCAGGCACTCCAGGGACGAGGTTTGGCACCGGCGTTGGCCGGTCGATGCGCGGGGCGGTGACGAACACCTGGTCCGCGACCCATTCGTATAATCGGCTGTTAAAATTCATTTTTACGTTACCTTGCTTGGTGCCCTCAAACAGTGTGTCTCTCTGCCATTTGGTAACCAGCTCACGAAGCAGTTTGTTGCCGACAGCATTCGTCAGATCCCGCTCTTCCGGCGGTGAGAGGACTTTTACCAAATATTGATCGTCGGTTGTGAAGATCGGCTCGCTGATCGCCCCGGGCATCAATCGCTCTCGGGCATCAGGGCCGGGCGAATCATTGCCGAAAAGGGCGTCATCCAATTCAGGAAACGCGCCTTTGGGCACCCATCCGACGTAGCCACTGGAATCGGCGAATTGGCTTGGTGAAGTCAGTTCCTGCGCAATACTGGTAAATTCTTCATTCTCCAGGCGTTTGATCACGTCTCTGATCAGGATGTTACCGTCCAGAGGAAGCTGTATCCACTGGATCTCCACATGCTGCTGTCGTTCTTCGATATCCTGCGAGATCACAAAAGCCAATGCCCGTTTGGCCAACTGTTCTTCGACGATGATTCTAAAATCGGCATCCGATAGCCCGGTGGCCGTTAGATAGGCTCCGTAAACATCTCTGAATTCCCGTTCCAGCTGCCCCGGGTCGGTCTCCTGGCCTGCGTCTGCCGTGGGCAGAAATTGGCGGCGAAGTTCGGTCTCAATGTCCTCTGAATCGATGGCGATACCCAGAACAGAGGACTGCTGCCGTAGAATCTCGGCATTGACCAAGTTCTGGAGATACTCGAACGGTACTGTACTCAGGTTCACCTGGCCGCCCTGATACCGGTTCACACCCTGTAACACACGGATACGTTTGACGAGGTCGCCCATGGAGAATTCGATGGTATTAACGGAACCAGCCCAGACCCTGGGTGGTTTGTAGAATTCCTGGTAGTAACCGAAGAGCGCCACTCCGGCGACGAGGATAATCAGGACTGCGCCGATACCGAACCCTATCTTACGCTGGCGGCGGTCGAGCGTTACCTGGGAATTTTCTTGCGAAGCGGGGGTTTCTCCACGGCTCTCCTGAGCTCGCCTGTTGCGGCGGCGTCCGCCTCTGCCCGTATTGGCAGAACCGGACCTTCCGAGCCAAGGAAATGGCATTGTCTAACCTCGACGAGCATGGGGGTAGGAGTGGGGAGAGTAACGGCGGCGCGTCATGATAACAGCGCCGCCGGGTCTAAACGTAGTTTCGGCCTGGACCGGGACGCTTAGCGGCGGATACCGGCGGAGTGGGCGTGGTAGGCCACGAAGGGCACCAGGGCGATCTGCCGGGCGCGCTGTATCGCGCTGCGGAGAGCGCGTTGATGTTTGGCGCAGACGCCAGTCCGGCGGCGGGGCTCGATCTTGGCCCGCTCTGACACGAACCGCCTGATTTTGTCGATCTCTTTGTAGTCGATGTGGGTGACTTTCTCGACACAGAAGGCGCAGACCTTACGACGACGCACAAATCGGCCGCGGGGGCGTCCACCGGGGCCACCCGGTCCACTGGGTCTGCCGCCGGGACGGCCACCGCCACCACCGCCACCACCGCCACCA
>Ga0209403_10000186_pt1 | contig 97486 bp, 90 predicted proteins | sample ArcticOcean_MG_C_8_FD_187440 | JGI IMG/M metagenome (GOLD analysis project Ga0209403, IMG submission 187440) | Marine microbial communities from western Arctic Ocean - ArcticOcean_MG_CB11_86 (SPAdes) (version 2) | ecosystem: Environmental > Aquatic > Marine > Oceanic | place: Arctic Ocean...
AACGTCTGTAAGCAGCCTTGATGATGCATCAGAGTGATTCCAAGCCGCTTCGTGATGGCCCCGTGATTGTATAAATAAATTTAAATGCAATTGGCGTTTTAATTTCATAGGTGCGCTTGTCAATTAAGAATGAGACCAAACAATTAATAATTTTATATAAATAGTTAATTTGTATCGTTTTAAGGTAAAACAATAATGGATCATAAGAAAAATCCAAAAAAGTTTTCTAAAGAAAAAGTGGTGGAGCAGAGCGGGATCGAACCGCCGACCCCCAACTTGCGAAGCTGGTGCTCTCCCAACTGAGCTACTGCCCCACACTATAATTATTTCAATAAAACTTTAACTGCACAACATCAAGGATGTTGGTGTCTAGAAACAAAAAATAATAGATGGTTTATTATTATGTATCATTAATTAAAATTAATCAAAACTGTATTAATTAAACTTTTTACATTACTAGACAGTAACACTAATACCCAGTTAATCTCTTCGTTACTATAGTACATTGACTGAGAAACCATAATTTAGGATACCATTTCGTGATGCTTGCTATTTGGCAACTTCTACACACAATTATTAGCTACTATATTTTTGCTGTTGTTATTTCAGTTATACTGACTTGGTTGGTGCAATTTAGAGTGGTTAACACTTCAAATCAGTTCGTTTATATGGTTTGTGACTTTCTTTTTCGTATTACTGAACCTTTGTTGAAACGCATTAGATCTATTGTTCCAGCACTTGGTGGAGTAGATCTTTCTCCACTAATACTGCTTCTAGCTTTAGAATTAATTAGATCATTGATAAGAAATAATTTAATTGTCTGATAGGTGACTTAGTTTATTTAGCGAGGACTTTAGTGGTTTAAGTATTTTCTAAAAGCTAATAGCAAACAAAAACATAGTAACGTTTTTTGTTAATCCAATTGTCTGTTTCACAAACTTAACGCAACTATCTCTTCAGTTGTAAATTTCCGAATTAAGATAGATGGATTGTTTATTGTCTCTGTGCTAGATGCTTCGCTTTACACTTAAAACATTACGTAGCAAGTTTGGGAAGAGAGGTGTTTTATGGAAAAGTTAGAGGCCAGCTTAGTTGATAAAATAATTGATGGTAAGGCCTTTGCAGAATCCTTCCGCAAGCGAATAGCTAATGTGGTAGGTGATATAAAATCTGAAAAAGGACTAGAGCCTTCACTTGCTGTGATCTTGGTTGGCAATGACCCGGCAAGTCATATATATGTTAGAAATAAAGGCCTTGCAGCGCAAGAGGCTGGGATTACTGCGGTGGATTATCGACTAAATGAGGAGACATCTCAAGAAGATTTATTAAAACTTATTGCTGAATTAAACGATGATCCTTTGGTACATGGAATTCTTGTTCAGTTGCCTTTACCAGACCAGATAAATCCAGCTGCTGTGATTGATTCTATTGATCCGGCCAAAGATGTAGATGGTTTTCATGTTGTTAACACTGGCCGTTTAGCTACAGGTGAAATAAGCGATTCCAAGGCCGCGATGATACCTTGTACCCCGCTTGGGTGTATTATGTTATTAGAGGATAGATTAGGGGATCTGTCTGGTTTGGAGGCAGTGGTTCTGGGGCGCTCAAATATAGTTGGTAAGCCTATGGTGCAGTTGCTTACAAAGGCAAATTGTACTGTAACTATAGCGCATTCTAGAACTAAGTCTTTAAAAGAAATATGTCGGCGCGCAGATATCGTTGTATCTGCTGTTGGTCGTCCGAGGTTGGTGAAAGCTGATTGGGTCAAACCTGGAGCTACGGTAATAGATGTCGGGATTAATCGCGTATCTACGCCTACTCAGGATAACCCAAAAAAAATGGGTCTCGTAGGTGACGTGGATTTTAGTAATGTCATTGATGTTGTTAGTGCTATTACCCCAGTACCTGGTGGAGTTGGGCCAATGACCATAGCCTGCCTTTTGGCAAACACTGTTACTGCTGCTTGCAGGCAAAATAAAATTAAACCTCCAAAATGGGGCGCTATTTAATTTTTAAAATAGTATGAAAATTAATCCGTCTTTTTATAACGAATAACACCTTTTGCTGTTCGGCTATCCACAGGTTTTCCTTTGCGCATTATTATAAGCTTTCCAGTGCGCGAAAGAAAAAGTGCTTGTTGCTTTACTGAAGGTAGATATCGTCTCCATAGATCGGGCGGGTCTTTTGGGCGTCGGCGTTCATCGGCAACAACCTGGGCCAGTTGTTGTGGAGAATATGATCTATCTGATTCCTTTGTATTTAAGTATGCAAGAATAATCTTAGCAATTGGATCAATAGATAAATTTTCATCATTAGTATTTTCAATCATTATGATCTGATCTAACACGATCTATAACTTAAATACCAGTAGACTAATAAAAATTTATAGCTTTTTTTAAAGCCTTATTTCTGATTGCTTAAAGCTTTTTTAAGACGAAGTCTTAGCGCTTGTAGTTTAATAAAACCCTGAGCATCTCTTTGGTCGTAAACACTGTCATCCTCAAAAGTGACGTGAGCTAGTGAATACAAGCTATTTGATGACTTTCTACCTACCACGTTTACATTACCCTTATAGAGTTTGAGGCGAACTTTACCCGATACATTTTCTTGGCTTTTGTCAATTAGGGCTTGTAGCATTTCGCGCTCAGGTGAGAACCAAAAACCGTTATAAACTAGCTTAGCGTATCGAGGCATGAGCTCGTCTTTGAGATGCATTGCTTCTCTATCAAGGGTTATAGACTCAATTCCGCGATGCGCTGCGTGAAGTATAGTACCGCCAGGCGTCTCATAAATGCCGCGTGATTTCATTCCCACGAATCGGTTTTCGACAAGGTCTACCCGACCGATTCCATTGGAGCCACCAAGCTCGTTGAGACGGGTAAGTAATTCCGCGGGAGATAAGGGTTCCCCATTGATTCCGACTGCATCACCATTTTCAAAATTGATAACAACATAAGTAGGTTCGTTTGGGGCCTCTTCAGGGGACAATGTTCTTGAGAACACCATCTCCTCAGGTTCGTTCCATGGATCCTCAAGCGCTTTACCTTCGGCAGATATGTGTAAGAGGTTGGCATCCACTGAAAAGGGTGCTTCCCCTCTTTTATCTTTTGATATCGGGATCTGATGAGATTCGGCATATTCAATTAATTTAGAACGAGACGTAAGGTCCCATTCACGCCATGGCGCAATAATGGTTATATCTGGATTGAGCGCGTAATAACCTAGTTCAAACCGCACCTGATCATTGCCTTTACCCGTTGCTCCATGAGATACAGCATTAGCACCGGTTTTATAGGCAATCTCTATTTGCCGTTTAGCGATAAGTGGTCGGGCTATTGATGTACCAAGAAGATAAACACCTTCATAAAGAGCATTCGCTCTAAACATTGGAAACACAAAGTCTCGTACAAATTCTTCTCTTAGGTCTTCGATAAAAATTTCTTTTACCCCAAGCATTTCTGCTTTAGCACGAGCTGGCTCCACCTCTTCACCTTGCCCAATATCAGCGGTAAAAGTTACTACTTCACACTTATATGTTTCCTGTAACCATTTTAGGATGACCGATGTATCAAGACCGCCGGAATATGCTAAGACTATTTTTTTAACTTTACTATTCATAATAATTTCACGATTTTGATTTACATGGCGAGTATAGTGCTAGAAATTTGTTAGGCAAGCTTAACGTAATTTCTAGATAGCTATTATGTTAAGAAGCCCCCCTTTTTCCCCGCTCACTATCTGACTTGAGTTGACCACAAGCAGCCATAATATCTTCACCTCGTGGTTTGCGTACAGGTGAAGGGTAGCCTGCGTTTCTAACAATTTCAGCAAAACCCTCAATTTTTTGGTTGCTTGAGCGTTCGTATGATGAGCCGGGCCAAGGGTTAAATGGTATCAAATTAACTTTTGCCGGGATGCCTGCTATGAGGCGCACTAGTTCTCGAGCATCTGCAAGACTATCATTTACATCTTTTAGCATCACGTATTCGAATGTGATTCGACGAGAATTACGTACGCCGGGGTATTCTCTGCAAGCAGAAAGCAATTCAGCTAAAGGGTATTTACGGTTAATAGGTACAATTTCATCGCGCAAATCATCTCTAACTGCATGCAATGAAACGGCTAAGCCAACCCCGAGTTCTTCTCCACACCGCCTGATTAGTGGTACGACACCCGCAGTAGATAAAGTAATACGGCGACGGGAAATAGCTATTCCTTCCCCATCCATGATAATCTTTAAAGCCGCAGCAACGTTATCATAATTATACAACGGTTCTCCCATACCCATCATGACAATATTAGAAAGTTGACGTTCATAAATGGTGGGTTTATTGACGCTAGGCCATTCACTAAGGTGATCGCGAGCAACCATTATTTGCTCAATAATTTCCATAGGACTGAGGTTTCTTACTAACCTTTGTGTCCCCGTATGACAAAATTTACAGTTTAAAGTACATCCGATTTGACTAGAAACACATAAAGTTCCGCGGTCATCTTCGGGGATATGTACTGTTTCGATTTCATTACCATCAGAGAGCTTTATTAGCCATTTATGTGTTCCATCGAATGAATCTAGGTTTCGAGATATTGTGGGTCGGGATATTTTGAAACGGTTTTGAAGTTTACTACGTAGTAGCTTCGTCATATTAGTCATTTCACTGAAATCTGTAACACCACGATTATATACCCATTGAAAAAGCTGATTGGCACGAAACTTAGGCTCCCCTATTTCCGTAAAAGCCAATTCCATTTCCTTTCGACCCATACCTATAAGGTTGGGGCGCTGATCTGTTGCACATTCCTTTAGCTCTGACGTGTCGGTTTTTAAGGGCATAAGTACTGAGATAAGCTGCCTGTCGGTTTATGGCAACAGTTAATAAGCAGAATTTAAACAAAGTTTTTAAGAACGTTTACAAGCTTTATTTATAGCCCGGTAAGCAGCTGTAACACCTTTTAAAGAATATTTATCTGTCGTAGGGTTATTTCGGCTGGATATACCTTTTACTGTTAACTTCATACCTTTACGCATTGCTTTAACTATTTGGGCGTCGTCGTTACTCGTGTTGGTCCAAGCATTTTTTCTATCAGTAAACAGAGTCCAGGTATCTTTGCCAACTTGAATTATAACACTGGATTGTTTTCCATTTTTATCTTTTTTAAATGTATAGCCTGCATCGACTTGAACAACATCAAATTCTTTTTTGGCTGGTCTGTGCCAAATCATTAGAAATATATCACCCCTTTTGGACCGAAGGCTGGCTTCTTTTGGTTTTGTTACAATGTAGCAAAAACGTTCGTTCTTATCACTACGAGTATAAGCTTTCCAATCCCCGAAGTGGCCTATCTCTTTAACCTCCTGAGCGACGACTGGAAGATCTATAATTATCATGGTGGCTGCAATAATAAACGAAGTTATTAGTGTAGAACGTATTAATTTATATATAAGCATAGATTTTATTATCAAAGCCAAACGAGTCTTGCCAAGAGGATAGTGATAAAATCTATGCTTATATATAAATTAATGTAAACTATATGTATTAGAATATTAGCGATTCTTTCGTATAACTGGTTCTCCGAACTTATGTGTTGCCAAAACTTCCGTTGGTCCACCGGTGCCTACCGGTCGATCTGCAAATCTACTCATGGTTAGCTTTCGATCGTACATAATAATGGCAGCAGCTATTCCAACATTTACGCAAAACTTTGTAGGAATTTGTACTGTATAGTTACAATGTGACATCAATTTTGGTGATAAACTTCCTCTCTCAGGTCCTAATACATATGCACATTGCATTGGATGACGAAAGCTTGGTAGATCAATTGCCGAATCAACTAGCTCAACTCCTACTAATGAACAATTTTTTGGTAGACTTAGACTTTCTACATCAGAAAACTCATACAAAGGCAATTGTTCCTGGGTATCAGAAGTATCAGACTTGCTGATTTCATTTTTATTATAAATTGCACCTATGGTGAATACAAAACTCGCTTCAAAAGCGTGTGCTGAGCGAAGTATAGACCCAACATTCATTGCTTTCGAGATTCCCTCGACTCCAATTCCAAAATAACCACGAGTATTTACCATTATGATCTTCACGCTTGCACGTGCCGGGGGCACAAGGCAAGGTTAATAATATCAATATAAAGAGTAAAGGTTATAAAATGAGAGCGATTTTATGTAAGGATTGGGGAGAGCCTGATACATTAATTTTAGGCGATGTTGCTTCACCCTCTCCTGGACCTGGTGAGGTGAAGATACGTATACGCGCTGCTGGGGTTAACTATGCTGATATAGTAATGGTTAGGGGTCAATATCAAGAAAAACCTTCGCTTCCCTTTTCTCCAGGTCTTGAAGGAGCGGGAGAAATCTTGAGTGTAGGTGAAGGAGTAACCGCTTTTGCACCTGGTGACCGAGTGATGGCTGTTATAGGTATTGGTGCGTTTGCTGAAGAAGCGGTAGTTGCTGTCAATAGTGTTTTTTCTATTCCTGAGGGAATGGACTATTCTATGGCTGCTGCGTTTCCTGTTGCCTATGGAACTTCTCATATAGCTTTGACAGACCGTGCTGAGATAAAGAAGGGAGAGACCTTGTTGGTGTTAGGTGCGGCAGGTGGAGTCGGATTAACCGCCGTTGAATGCGGAAAGGCTTTAGGGGCCAACGTTATTGCGGCTGCATCTACAAAAGAAAAACTAGATATTGCTAAGGAACATGGTGCACACCATTTGATAAATTATGTTGATGAGGATTTGCGAGCCTCAGTTCGCAAGCTTACTGAAGGGCGTGGAGCGGACGTAGTTTATGATCCTGTTGGCGGAGATTTATCCAAAAGTGCAATGCGTTCAATGAATCAGCTCGGTCGGATGCTTGTTATCGGGTTTGCTGCTGGGGATATTCCAAATTTTCCAGCTAATTACCTGTTAGTTAAAAACATAAGTATAGTCGGAGTTTATTGGGGCTGGTATCGTCTTAATAGACCTGAAATATTTAAAAAATCATTTGAAAACCTTGCCATATGGTATGCTGAAGGCCATCTTAAACCCCATATTTCTAGAGTTTTTCCTCTTGAACAGGTCCCAAAGGCACTGGGGCTATTAGAAAGTCGCCAAGCAACGGGACGGATTGTTATTGATATTGACGGTTAGCGGTCTAGATGAATGATATAAATTTTGATGATCAACTGGTTAAAAATCAGTATGAGAACTATCCTTATCCTGAGCGTAAGCCCGAAGATGAAAAAAACCGATTGATAACTGGATCTCCAAGTAACTTGTCGGAGGTCAACCATTATGTATTTGGAGGGCGAAGAGATTTATCAAAGCCTTTATCAGTTTTAGTGGCTGGCGGCGGTACGGGCGACGCGGCTATACTTATGGCCCAGCAAATGATCGACTTTGGGGTACCTGGTGAGGTTGTACATTTGGATCAAAGTAACTCTAGCCAAATGATTGCTAAGGAACGAGCCAAGGTGAGAGGGTTAGGTAATATTCGATTTGTAAAAGGCTCATTATTTGATGTTTCGAAAATTGCTCCTGGTCCATGGGATTACATTGATTGTTGCGGTGTATTGCACCATTTGGATGACCCGAGCGCAGGCTTGTCTTCTCTAACAGAGGTTTTAGCAACTGGTGGAGGGCTTGGGTTAATGGTTTATGGCGAGCTGGGGCGTATTGGTGTTTATCATGTTCAAGAGATGATGAGTAAGTTAGCACCTACTGACAAAATTGATGACCTGCAGCGTATTTCTATTGCGAAACGTCTAATGGCTAGCTTACCAGCGACCGCCTGGTTTAACCGTAATAGCCAGATAGTAGATCATAAAAATGGAGGAGATGCGGGGATTTTCGATCTTTTTTTACATGCTCGTGATAAACCGTATAGGGTTAATGACGTGGTAGAACTGGTTGCGAATGCGAATCTTCGTTTGGTGTCGTTTATAGAACCATATAGATATGAACCTCTTTTATTTGTTCGTGATCCGAAGCTAAAAAAAATTATAACTGAACTAAGTTATATTGAAAAAGCTGCTTTTGCAGAGACTTACTTAGGTAATATAAAAAAGCATATTTTTTACGCAGTAAATAAAGAAAATAACATTAATCTTCCAAAAGCTGAATCAGGTAATGTGATTCCAGTACTAGTGAATCACACGCCTGAAGAAATTGCAAAACAAATGCCTACAGGAGGAAATATTTCTGTTGTGTCTGATGGGCATAAAATTGATATGTACGTACCCTCACTTTCTCATGCTATTGTTGCGTTATGTGACGGTAGAAGGGATTTGTTTTCTATACACAACGTTATACGACAAAAAAGAAATGATTTAGATTACGAAGAATTTATAAATCAATTTAACCGTCTGTATTCAGTAATGAATTCAATTAACAGAATGGTATTACGAATGCCAATTTCGTAGTTAATTATTAAACAATTGGTTTTCTATCTATTGCTAATAACATTCCTATAGTTGTGATTGTAAGGCCTATCCATTCAAGTTTCGTAGGTAATTCATAAAGTATAAACACACCGAGTATTACAGCTAAGGCGGGAGCAGCAGAAAGAAATACTGCTATCGTTGTCGGGCTAATTGATTTGGTGGCTTTTGTTAAAAGGATTACTACTAATACGCTTGCAATTGCTCCTTGGAATCCTGCTTGTAAAGCAAATTCTTGCCATGGAGGAAAGGTATTGCCGTGAAGTAAATCTGATGGTAGAAAAAACAGCCATATTGGCAGATATATAACGGCACTGATTATTGGCACCACAACTATAGTCTGTATTATCTCGGGTTGCCATTTTCTTAAAGTGGTCAAATAAAGAGCAAAAATTGCACCTGCTAATATAAGCAGTAAATCGCCAAAAAATTGTGAGGCAACGTAAGCTTGAGTAACGCTTTCACTAGCTAAAATTACGCCTCCCAATACCAGGGTTGCTATAGCAAAAATTCTTTTGTAGCCTGGCTTTTCACTTAGCCAAAAAAAACCAAATATAGCGGTGAATATGGGTAATGATCCGTTTGTAAATACCCCTGCATGTGCGACAGGAGCTATGGCCATGCCTGTGAAAGATGCTAAAGCAAATGGTGCACCAGCACCTATAGAGATTATAAAACCTCGATAGAGTGATAAGCCGCTAAAACCATACTTTAACATAATTGGTAATACTATTAGACTACCAACTCCTACTCTAAGGGCGGTTATATCATAGGCTGTCATCGATTGAGTAACACCGAACCGTGATGTAACAATCCAAGCCCCCCATATAAAAGGAACGGCTAGCCCACAAAAAAGTCCAACCATGTAATTTGGACTTCTTGCTATCATTAGTCAGCCGTGTTTTTATTATTTGTATTGCGGGACGGAAGAATTGGTTTGAACCAGTTGAATCCGAGAGTCATCAAAATACCAAGAGTGACTATAATAACTCCGCTTACACTTAGACGAGAAGGTATTTCGTTCAATAATGGGATAGCCATTAAAAGAGCCATAGCTGGAGCACCTGACATTATAGCGGCTTGACGCGTTGAGCCTATGGTTCGTGCAGCATAAGCAATCATAAACCCTGCTATAAAAGCTGCTATTATTCCCTGATAAATACCTTGTAGAGCAATTTCTTGCCATGGAGCCTTATGAATTGATGAAGGAAGAAATAATAACCAGATAGGTAAATATATCAAAGAATTTAGTCCCATGACTGCAACTAATGATTCAAGTGCTCCTATGCGCCAGCCCCTGATGGCTGTTAGAAAACCGGAGTTGCAGGCGGCGGCACCTAAAAACAGTAAATGCCCTCGCCACTGCCCTGGAGCACCAAATTCCATAGCATCCCAGCCTGTGGCAGCAACACCTATTAAAATTACTATAACCCCTGCAATTCTCCATTGGCTTAGTCCTTCTCGAAATATAGACCATGTCATAATAGCAGCGAAGATAGGCATAGCCCCATTTACTATAATTCCTCCATGGGCAACGGGTGCAAAGACGAAGCCACCCAGAAGAAAAAGTGCAAATACTGCACCTCCAACGAATGCGAGGGTTAAGCTACGTCGCCAGGTTAGACTTTCCCATTTTACCTTTCTGAGGAATGGCAATACGCATATGGCGGCGACGCCGAAACGTAGCGCTGCCACGTCATATATTGTCAGGGTACTTGTTGCCCCAATTCTAGATACAACTAAGGTACCGGAAAAAATACATAAGGTTATAAGTCCTGCTACTACGCCTATTACAGATTCGTTGCGTGGACCATTCATAATATACTTGTGGCTTTCATAATACGGTGGGTTAGCAGGTTTTCAAATCCTACTGCACATGAAACTAAAGTAATATTATTGAACGAATTCTGCTTCAGTTCGGTCACGAACTTCTTCTAGAGTAGTATTTGGCGCTATTTCTGAGAGATGTAACTTGCCATTTTTGATTTCAAAAAGGCCGAGGTCAGTAATCACCGTATCAACTACACCAGCCCCTGTTAGTGGCAGATTACATTGCTTAAGTAGTTTTGGAGACCCATCTTTTGCATTATGATCCATTAGAACGATAACGCGCCTAACTCCTGCCACTAAATCCATGGCACCGCCCATGCCTTTTACCATCTTTCCAGGGATCATCCAATTGGCGAGGTCACCATTTTCGGCTACTTGGAGCGCTCCGAGTATTGATAAGTCGATATGTCCGCCTCTAATCATTGCGAATGAAGCTGCACTATCAAAGTATACTGATTCAGGAAGTTCTGTGATTGTCTGTTTTCCTGCGTTAATAAGGTCAGCGTCTACTTCATTATCAAGAGGAAATTCACCCATTCCAAGCATTCCGTTCTCTGATTGAAATGTTACACTCATAGAATCGGGTATATAGTTTGCAACCAATGTAGGCATACCTATTCCCAGATTAACGTAGAATCCATCTTCTAGCTCCAACGCAGCGCGTTCGCACATTTGGTCACGAGTCCAAGCCATTGATCATCTCCTATTTAATTTAATTTCTTTATCGTTATTTATGAATCTCGAATGGTTCGTCGTTCAATTCTTTTTTCGAAGTTTTGCCCCTCAAAAATACGGTCAACATAAATTCCTGGCAAGTGGATTTGATCGGGCTCAATATCTCCTACTTCAACTAAGTTTTCAACCTCAACTACGCAGGTCTTTCCAGCTGTCGCCATAGGAGCGTTGAAATTTCTAGCCGTCTTACGAAACACTAAATTTCCTGATTTATCGCCTTTCCACGCTGTAACAACTGCTAAGTCACCTACAAGAGAATGTTCCATAAGATAAGTTTCACCATCAAAATCTCGGGTTTCTTTTCCTTCAGCAATAACTGTACCCACACCCGTTTTGGTGAAAAATGCCGGAATTCCGGCTCCCCCGGCTCTGCATCGTTCGGCCAGGGTTCCTTGAGGGTTAAATTCTAATTCTAATTCGCCGTTAAGAAATTGCTCTTCAAATAATTTGTTTTCTCCTACATAGGATGAAATCATTTTTTTGATTTGCTTAGTTTGCAATAAAAGGCCAAGACCAAAATCATCAATTCCACAATTATTAGACGCTACAGTAAGATTTTGTACACCAGAATCCCTTATGGCTAAGATCATATGTTCTGGGATGCCACAGAGGCCGAAACCACCTGCTAAAATTGTCATATCATCGAGTAGTAAACCGTCAAGTGCTGTTTTGGCGTCAGGAAAAACTTTCTTATAATTACTCATTTAATTGTCCTGATTGTAGTTATAGATTATTTTCTTTAGAAGCATGTAGGCCCCATACTTTTTTAGTTCAGGGTAATATTTAAGATGATAAACACTGCCAAAACAATTATGTCAACGCATATAGGACCTTAAACACTAAAGACTTTATTAACCTATTATGTCTTACCGTGGTTTGAGTGCATAGGCTAAAAATTCCTATTTATGCAACCGTTAATAGTAAAACTTAGCAATCTATAAATTCTATACGTATACCCACAGTTGCTTGTAGTTTAATGTACTTTATATGAACATTTCATTGTTTTCACAAAAAACACCAATATCCGCACCGGTCTTGGGTGCATTTTATATGGTGTTATCCGCCTTTTGTTTTGCTATAACTGCTGGCTTACTTCGTTATGCAACACGTGAAGTGCATCCGTTTGAAGCGGCTTTTCTGCGATCGTTTAGCGGCCTGATATTTATGTTGCCTTTGGTAATGCGAGGTGGATTAGCAGGCATTAGTATTAAACGTCCACGTTTGCATATACTGCGTGGTATTATATCTGGAATAGGCACACTAATGTGGTCGAGCGCTCTGGCTGTTTTACCTGTAGGCGAGGCGGTTGCTCTGAATTTTACTGCCCCTTTATTTGCTACAATGCTGGCACCGTTTGTACTGCACGAAGTGGTTCGCGCACGAAGATGGACTGCTTGTTTTTTAGGTTTCACGGGCGTTTTAATAATGTTAAGACCGGGATTAGAGGTAATTTCAGTTGGGGCATTATTATCTATAGGCAGTGCAGCGACGATTGCTTGTAATATGCTAATTATTCGTATTATTTCGCAAGAGGACAATGCACGTACTGTTGTATTCACCTTTAGTGTATTCACTTCGCTAGTTACTTTATTACCTGCTCTATTTGTATGGGAGACTCCATCTTGGGAAATGCTTGTCGTCCTTGTGGTGTGCGGGCTTTTAGCCACTCTAGCTCATTTACTTCTTACACGTGCTATGTCTATTGCTGAAATGTCGGCCATAGCCCCTCTTGATTTTGTAAGACTTTTATTTGCAGCAGGTATAGGTTTTATATGGTTTTCGGAAATACCAGACATTTGGACAGCAATAGGGGCCATAGTTATTACTAGCTCGGCAGTATATATAGCACGACGAGAAGCTTTGTCGGTAAGAAATAAGGATGCATAAGGCTGCAGATGAATTTTAATATTAAATATTTTCCTGATATCCCAAGGCCAATACTAGCTGCTTTATGTATGATTTCAGGAGGTGCGGCTTTAGCTTTAAACCACAGTCTGGTGCGCATTGTTGCAGCAGAATTACCTATATTAGAGGTATCTGCCTTACGCTTTATCTGGGCTGTGCCAATTATGTTGTTATTTTTAATTAATAAACGTTCCGCAGTTTTAAGAACTAAACGTCATGGTCTGCATTTTATTACGGCTACCTTGACGGTTGTAATGACGGCAACTTTTTTTATTGCCTTATCAAAAATGCCTATGGCCGAAGCGACAGCACTTAATTTTACTGCACCCTTATTTACCACTTTTATAGCCGCTTTTTTGCTAAAAGAACGTATTGAATTGGCTCGGTGGGTGGCAACAGCTATGGGGTTTTGTGGGGTGTTAATTATATTGAGGCCAGGATTCTCAGAATTACCTTTTATAGCACTTTTACCGGTATTTGGGGCATTTCTTCTGGCATGGTGGTTTATTGGGGTCAAGCGTCTTAGTGCAACAGAATCTACTGCGACTATTACTATATACCAGACACTTTGGTCTGCATTAATGTTGGCTTTTATTGCATTACCATTTTGGATTACACCAACCTGGACAATATTAGCATATTCTGCGGCAATGGGTGTTTTGGGAACAATGGGAATTGTTTTCACTAGCCTGGCATTTTCTATGTCTGAAGCTTCAAATGTTGCTCCATTAGATTATTTGAGGCTACCATTTATTGCCTTAATTGCGTATTTTACTTTCGGAGAAATTCCCGATTTAGTTTCAGTCTTTGGTGCATTGATTATAGCCCTAAGTACTATTTATATTGTTCGCCGTGCAGCTTTGATTGATAGAGAAAAAAAAATGCAGAAGAAATGAAAGCCACCTAATTTTTTTAATTATAATAAATAAATAATAATTTAGAGGAATACTAATGCACTTTGGAATTTTCAATCTTATGAATAGGCGCGACAGATCACAAAGTGTGTCTCAATTAATTTCTCAAACCGTGGAGCAGGTACAGGCAGCTGAGACTGCTGGTTTCGGAGTTTCTTGGTTTACAGAGCATCATTTCTCTAACTATTCCTTACCACCTTCTCCCCTAACGATGGTTGGCTATGTTGCTCCACAAACATTAAGGATTAAGTTGGGAACTTCCGTGGTGCTACCGGCCCTGTATCAGCCTCCTCGTCTACTTGGTGAACTTGCGTTTGTTGACAACCTTTCTGAAGGTCGTTTAATTATCGGACTTGGCAGCGGCTATCAAACCCATGAGTTGATTAGATTTGGAACTAGTCTTGAAGAATCACGTGCCTCAACCGATGAGTGGCTTGAATTCATAAGCCAAGGCCTTGGTCAAGAAACTTTTAAATTTGATGGTAAATTTATTACCATGCCAGAAACGCCTTTTTCCATTGAAACGTTACAGACACCGCGCCCCCCCATATGGATTGCAGGAAATAGTAAGGATTCTCAGCGCCGAGCAGCCACTGGTCCTTATCCCCTTTTTGTATCGGGTTTTGGTGAAAGTAATGAAACTTTGCTACGAATTCGTTCCGAAGCTGATGAAACCTGGGAATCTGAGGGACGACTTAAAAGTGAATTAGAATTTGCCACCTTGAGATATTGTATGGTTACAGATAGTAAAAGCGAAGCATTAGCTTTTGCTGAAAATGCTCGTTATCAAATTAGGTTATCAAAATATTTGCGTAGGGGACAGTTAGATATTCCTGGAGCATGGTTGCCAGAAGAAACCTTTCCTGATGAAATGTCTCCCGAAGATATATTAGCATGGAATCCGATTGGTGATCCCGAGACCGTAGCATCTTGTTTGGCAGATGAGATTGTTAGAGTTGGTTCGAGCCATATTGCACTCTATATGGCAATGGGTAATACGGATCATGAGGTGGTAATGAAATCTATTCGCCGGTTTGGCGAAGAGGTAATGCCGATGATTGAAAAACAAGTGGGCCCGTTAGGTGGGGTTAATATTGTTAAGGTCTAGCTTAATTTGTTAGCAGATAATTGTAAATAAACTAAGAAAATTTTGTAAATAATACACACAATTAATTTTTTAATAATAAAAATATTTGGAGGCATGTTTATGGAACTAAATGGTAGAGCTAGTATTATAACTGGCGGGGGCTCAGGAATAGGAGCTGAATGTGCCCGAACACTTGCAGCCAAAGGCATGAAAGTTGCTATTATGGATGTAAATATGGATGGTGCCCTAGCTGTGGCTGATGAATGTGGTGGAACTGCAATTAGGTGTGATGTTACTAGTTCAGAGAGTGCAGAATCCGCTGTAAAGGCTGCTCGCGATAAAAATGGTATAGCACAATTGCTTGTTAATTGTGCAGGAGTTGGCACACCGGGACGCATTGTAAATCGTAATGGGCCTCTACCTCTTGAAGCCTATGAAGCGGTAATAAAGGTTAACTTGATAGGTACTTTTAATATGTTGCGTTTGGTTGCTGCTGATATGCAAGAGGCTGAGCCCATGCAAGATGGTGAACGAGGTTTAATTATTAATACTGCGTCCGTTGCTGCTTATGAAGGTCAGATAGGCCAAGCTGCTTATGCTTCTTCTAAGGGGGGTATTGTTGCTCTAAACATAGTTGCTGCACGAGAGTTAGCACGCAGTGGAATTCGAGTAAACACTATCTCGCCCGGTCTAATTGATACCCCTATGATGGAAGGGCTTCCGCCAGAAGCTTACGAAAGCTTGGCCCAACAACCAGAGTTTCCCAAACGCCTTGGAACCCCTAAAGATTATGTAAAACTGGTATTACATTTATGTGATAATGTTTTAATTAATGGGGATGTTATTAGGCTTGACGGTGCCTTAAGAATGGCGGCTCGTTAGTTAGTCTTTTTTAACTTCTATATAGAGCTGAGCTACTGTTTCCATGAAACTAGCTAGTTCTAGATCGAGGGTAGTTAGACCGCCAACGTCATGTGTGGATAGGGTTATCTCAACCCTATTCCATACATTCAGCCATTCTGGGTGATGATTTATTGCTTCTGCTTTAAGAGCAGAACGACACATAAAACCAAAGGCTTCGTTAAAATCTTTAAAAACATATGTTTTTGTAATAGCGTCTTTATTTGTAGCAAGTGACCAACCGGGCAATTTATTTAAAATAGTTTTTTGTAGCTCTTCACTTAATTTATTTGTCATTTGTATTCCTTTTTAGGGCATGTTAGCGATCGGTAAATAACTTTTGATTTCAACGTCTAGTTCTTTGGAGGTTTGGCGGATTTTATCGTATATCTTGGGTAGCCATGGAGAATTATTTGGCAAAATAGCCGCTATTTTTTGCCATTTTTCTAGCGCTTTCTTAGGCATACCTCTTTGATATAAATCCAATGCAAGGAAGTATTGTGCCTTAGGCTCATCGTTATTGTAGATTAGTATTTTTTCAAATATTATCTTTGCTTCAGGTGTTACTTTTCCTTTTGCAATATAGACTAGAGTTTCGGCGTAGATTGACGCTATATCTGGCCGTTCATCTGATAGATTGAAGGCCATAGATAATGCTTTTATTGCACTGTTGTCTTCTCCCAGGGAGAGTCTAAGTAAACCGAGATCACGCCAGACGTTAGGGTTATGGGGTTCGTTAGATAAGCGATTTTTAACTGTGGCTAGACGCAAATATACTTGATTAACCTTATTTTTATCAGATTCAACTATTTTTTGTTGATTAAAGGGTTTACTAGGTAGACTGGGTGAACCCGCATCTAAGTAAAGAACTAAGCTTGCTATTATTATATACATAGATAAAAAAACAGATAATATTTTGTATTTATTTTTATCTGTTTTTTGGATTTTTTCCGGAATTTTTCTTCTGGAGCTTAGTAAACGCTTTTCAATTTCCACCCTAGTTATAAAAGCCTGGTTATCATCTATTAAACCACGGGCTTTATCTATTTTGTGCTCACGAAGCTGTTCAAGAAAAACTTCAAATTCATGGTTAGTGATGTATTCTCTATTTTTATTTGTCCGAAATAGAGGATACAACAAGGGGATAATACTTATTAGAAGTATAGCTAATAATGCAGATAATAGGGTCATTAGGATTGGTCGTTACCATCTTTATTAAAGACGTATTTATTATCATCCGGATTGCTTATATATTTTTTCTTAAGAGCCTTGCGAACTACTTCTGGCTTTAATTCTGCACCTAAATTATCTAAAAACTCTCTATCTTCTGGAGTTATAAGTTCCTCTGTTTCATGATAGCTGTTTTCGTGTTGATACGTTTTTAGTAATAAAATAATTACTATTGCTAAAATTAATGCCATTAAAGGAGGCCCCATCCATAGAAGTATTGTATTTCCCTGAAGGGGGGGCTTTAACAAAATATAATCCCCATAGCGTGCCACGATATAGTCCAATACCTGGTCTTTACTATCACCAGCCAATATTCTTTCTCGCACCAATAGTCTCATGTCATTAGCAATGTCAGCATTTGATTCGTATATTGATTGATTTTGGCAAACTACGCATCTTAATGACTTAGTAATGTGGCGCTCTTGTTTTTCTATTTTTTGATTATTAATTGTTTTGTTAGAGTTAGATGAAAAAACTAATTTGCTTCCGGGTAAAAAAAAATTTGTAGATATAAACATCAAAATACAAATAGAGAAAATTAACTTCATTTTCTGGCCTCTTGTATTTTAGGTAGAATTATTTCTATAAGATTTTTTTTAGTAATTGGACCCACGTGTTTATAGGTAACAATTCCTCTAGCATTAATAATAAAAGTTTCCGGAACACCGCTTATACCCCATTCTAAACTCGCTCTTCCTTTGGGATCAAACCCAACTGCAACATATGGATTACCATGTTTTTTTAGCCAGACAGATGCATCAGTAGCATTGTCGCGGTGATTAATGGCATAGATTGGAAAACCATTTGTGGCTAACCAATTAATTTGAGGATGCTCTACCAAGCAAGGAACGCACCATGAGGAAAAAACATTGACGATACTTACCTTGCCTATTAGGTCAGAACCTTTAAAGCCTCCAGGAATATTTTTTGCAACTAGAGGCAGCTCAATTTTTGGGGCTTGTTTGCCGATAAGTGCTGAAGGCACTAGTGAGGGATTTCGTCCTTCTTTAGTTTGTAGAGTCAACACTGCAAGCACAGCGATTATTACAGTAAATAATATGATCGGGGTTATTAGTATAAAGCGCTTCATTATCTATCTGAAAGTAATTTTATCATGTATTGGGCTTGTAGCATTTGCTGTATTGTTTTTTTGACTAGGAATAGTTATACGCCGGCGCCGGTCAGATAAAGATATAAGTCCACCAAAAACCATGACTGCTACACCCAGCCACAACCAGCACATCATAGGGTTTATATAAAAACGAACGGTCCATTTATTATTGTGATCTATACTGTCTCTAGATTCTCCAATGACTAAATAAAAATCCGCTAACAAAGTTGTTTTTATTGCAGCCTCTGTAGTTGCCTGACCTGCAACTGGGAAAAAGCGGCGTTCTGGGTACATCAAAATGGCGGGGTTGTTTAATTTAGCGAGAGAAAAAGTGCCTTTTTCCAAATGATAGTTGGGTCCTTTTCCTGTTTGTACACTTTTAAGGGTTAGAGAATAGTCCTTAACTTTTATAGTGTCACCTATGGCCATGGAAGTGGTGATTTCTGTCTGCCAGGCTGATACACCGGTAATACCGACGATTAAAATTGCTAAGCCCAAGTGAGCCAGGGTCATACCATTTGCTGATTTTGATGACCTTATCAGTCGACGCCAGTCTCTGATGGATTTAGAATGAAAAATTCTTATACGCGAGGCCCATTCAATTAGGCATCCAGCAGCTATCCAAGCCGCAAGACCCATTGAGCATGCTGCAAGTTTCGGCCCTTCTGGCACTAATATTAAAATTATAAATATAGTTATTAGGCATATGCCTGCTGCCAATAGTAGTTTTATATTTAACGCACTTAAGACACCACGTTTCCAGGAGAGCATTGGGCCGATGGCGACCGCTGCTAACAAGGGGATCATAATAGGCAGGAAGGTGATATTGAAATATGGAGGTCCAACGGAGACTTTGCTTTTGCCATTAGAAGCAAATTCTAGAAGTAAAGGATATAGAGTACCCAGCAGGACTACAGCACAGGCTAATGTTAGAAAGAGATTATTATATAATAAAGCACTCTCTCTACTAACTGGTGCAAATTTGCCAGTATTTTTTATCATTGGTGCTCTGATCGCAAACAGTCCTAGTGCTCCACCTATTGTTATGAATAAAATTAATAAAATAAACAGTCCTCTATCAGGATCAGTCGCAAAGGTGTGAACAGAGGTAAGAACGCCAGACCTTACTAAAAAGGTTCCAAGTAGGCTCATAGAGAAAGTTAAAATGGACAGTAAAATAGTCCAATTCTTTAAGCTTTCCCGTTTCTCTACTACGGCCGAGGAATGTAATAGTGCTGTTCCTAAAAGCCATGGCATAAAACTAGCATTTTCTACTGGATCCCAAAACCACCACCCTCCCCACCCTAGCTCGTAATAGGCCCACCAACTTCCTAAAGCTATACCAGCTGTTAGAAATATCCAGGCAGCTAAGGTCCAAGGCCGGATCCATCTTCCCCATGTTGCATCCACTCGGCCTTCTATTAGCGCAGCGACAGCGAAAGAAAAAACTATTGAGAAGCCAACATAGCCTAAATAAAGAAGTGGTGGATGGAAGGCTAGACCAGGATCTTGCAGTATTGGGTTTAATCCTCTCCCATCTGAAGGGATCGGGTTAAGACGCAAAAAAGGATTTGATGTAAATAGAATAAACAGTAAAAATGCGACAGCTATCAGTGATTGTATACTGAGGGCTCTGGCTTTCAATGGTGGTGGTATATTTTGCCCCCATACGGCTACGGCCGCACCGAATATAGATAAGATCAAAACCCAAAGCAGCATCGAGCCTTCATGGTTACCCCAGACACCACTTACTTTATACAGCAAGGGTTTAAGTGAATGGCTATTATTATATACTAGTAGGAGTGAAAAATCAGATATTACAAATGCATAAATTAGGCTAGTAAATGCAGCAGTCACTAGAATGAATTGTATAACAGCAAGTCTATTGCCCAGTGCCATTAAGTTCATATCTTGACGGGATGCTCCCACCATAGGAACCACCGCCTGGATAGTAGCCATTATAAGCGCTAAAAAAAGGACAAAATGTCCAATTTCAGAGATCATTAAGATATTTCTTTATTGTAGTAATTATAAGATTCATTTTTTTCTAAATTTTTCTTTCCAAAGCCCAGAGCTTTTAAGTTTATCAGCCACTTCTTTTGGCATGTATGTTTCGTCATGTTTTGCGAGTACTTGGTTTGCTGTAAAAGTACCATCTGGTCTTAAGCTACCTTCAGCTATCACTCCCTGCCCTTCACGGAATAGATCAGGTAAAACGCCTTTAAAGGTTACGGAAATTGTTTTTCTAAGGTCGGTTACACTAAAAGAAGAAAAATTGTTATTATGTTTTACAGTGCCATCGACAACTAAACCTCCTATACGAAAAATTTGATCATATTTTATGTTTTTTTCTTCTATTTCAGAGGGTGTATAGAAAAAAACTAAGTTATCTTCGATAGCGGATAAAAGTATTGTTGTTCCTACCCCTAAAACTGCGAGAGAAACTAAAACTAGCAATAACCTTTTATTCTTGCGTTTCATATTTAATTTCTTTTTGTGTTTTATTTTTCCTTTCAGAAACTTTATTTAATGCACTCTCATTGGCTTTGAATTTTAGAAAACTAACAATTGCCATTATAAGTAAAATAACAATTGTCAAACTAAAAGCAGGCCATACATAATACCCATAACCGTCCATGTTAATGAAAGTCATTAAATTTTTCATAGATAAATTCCTGCAAGAGTGGCAGTAAAGTAGTAAGTAATTTACAAATACCCTTCTTAAATGGGAAGTGTTGGTTTCTTATTAAAGCTTCATTGAAAATATAATATTTACATAATTCTTAAAAAATATTCGTAACATTGTTAATAATTAAATATTAATGAGATATCTTTTTAAGATAGGCAATTATGTGGTTGCGGTCTCTTTTATTTCTGAAACCTACAAAAGGCATTTTAGTCCCAGGTAGGAAGCCTTTGGGGTTTTCAAGAAAATAATGTAGGTTCTGTTCATTCCATATTATTTGTGATTGTTTTAATACCTTTGAATAGTGTCTCTCATAACTATAGTCTCTTTTCCCCGCTTTTGCTCCGAATACTCCAAATAAATTAGGTCCAACTTTATGACTAACTCCTTCCCCCGTAGTGTGGCAGGCCTGACAATGTAGTTGAAACATACTTTTTCCTTTTTTACTATTTCCTTCGGAGAGGCTTGGGTTTGCTGAGCTGACTAAAATAAAGATTAATGTTAATACATAAATAAAATATCTCATTTCTACTTACAAACCTAATCTTTCTGTGAGGGTTATTGTCCTAATTTATATATTAAGGCATGCGTTTTGCGTGCCGAAAGTTCGGCCCGCATGCGAATAAGTAGTATAGTTATGAAATAAAAAATAAATGCTAGTGCCATTAATAGTAATGGAACTAGCATAGTGGAATCTACAGAAGGCCCACCCAACCTAGTAATACTTGCTGGTTGGTGTAAGGTATTCCACCAATCTACTGAAAATTTAATGATTGGTATGTTTATAAATCCAACTAAGGCTAGAATAGCTGCCGCTTTGGCGCCACGGTCTAGGGTGTCGAAAGCATATGTAAGAGAAATATGTCCTAGATATAAAAATAATAAAATTAGAACGGATGTAAGGCGTGCATCCCAAACCCACCATGTCCCCCATGTGGGCTTTCCCCACAAGCTGCCTGTGGCAAGGACAATAACGGTGAAGCCGACACCTAGAGGAGCGGCAGATCTGCATGCTATATCAGCAAGAGGGTGTTTATAAATTAATGATACACCACTCATTATCGCGATAAATGTATAGCAAGCCATTGCGGTCCAGGCAGCCGGAACATGGACATACATAATTCTTACCGAATCCCCTTGCTGGTAATCGGGGGGAGATGAAAAAAGAGAATAATAAATACCAATAATTAGTAAAACTGATGTACTCGCGCCAAACCAAGGAATTACTGCGGTTGAGAAACGAGAAAAACGGTTGGGGTTTGCAAGGAAATTTAACACCGCTAGGCTCTTTCTTGGTAGTTATTGGTGTATTTCATTCTATAGCCTGGCGTAATGCAGCTGCTGTAGCCCAGGGGGATAAAGCAAGGGCTATTAGAAACAGTCCCGCCAGAACCATTAAGAAACTATTGTATTCTGTTCCTTTTACAGCAGCATTTATGACTAAAGAACCAAAGATTAAAACTGGGATGTATAGAGGTAGAACAATTAGGGGTATTAAAACACTACTGTGTCGAGCACCAAGTATTAAAGCTGCTCCGATAGACCCTACGAGGCTTAAAGTCGGTGTGCCTAGAAGCATTGATATTACCAATGGTAGGAATGAGGTATTAGGAAGATTATAAAGTAAGGCAATTACAGGCGCTACTATTACAAGCAAAACGCCAGTTGTTAACCAATGTGAAATAGCTTTAGCTAAAGCTACAAAAACTATTGGCACGGGGGCAAGCAGGTACTGTTCTAAGCTGCCATCCTCGTAATCGCTAGTAAACATACGTCCTAAACTCAGCATTGCCGCTAGAAGAGCAATAACCCATATTATTCCTCCTCCGATTTGAGTTAAAACTTTAGAACCAGGGTCCAAACCAAATTGAAAGAGCATACCTGCAAGAACAAAAAATATAATAGACATTGCTGCGTCTGAGCCGTTGCGAAAGGACAACTTTAGATCACGGAGAATCAAGAGGCTAATTCCATTCATGGTAAATCTTTCAGAAGTTCTAAATGGTCCGCGTAACTAACTAGAGCATTATCAAGCTCTCCACCGTGACTAGCGATAATTGCTATACCTAAATTTTTTAGATGTTCTATAACTAAAACGGCTAGAGTATGAGTAGCCTGAGGGTCCACGCCAGCTGCGGGTTCATCGAGCATCCAAATAGGAGGACGCTCGATGAGTTGGTTGTTTATTGCTAATCTAGCTAAAACAAGTCTACGGCATTGACCAGCAGATAAATAATGTGCTGGTAAATCTGCCTGCTTGTTAAGGTCAAATTTTTTAAGGGCTATGTTTATATCTATTTTAAGGTTATTTAGGTTGGTCCAAAATTCGAGATTCTCTCTAACAGTCATTATAGGCTTTATAGGGTTGGCATGGCCAATAAATACACCTCGCCGATGATGGCTTTCTAAATCTAGACTTATGTCTTTACCTTTCCAGAAAATTGTGCCGGAGGTTGGTACTAGAAGGCCAGCGACTATTCGTAAGAAGCTTGATTTTCCGCTACCGTTCTCGCCTGATAGTAATAAGACCCGACCGGGTAATATATTTAAGCTTAGATCCGAGAACACTAAATTATTGCCACGCATACAATTAATGTTTTTAACTTTCAGGCCTTTCATATTTTCTCACTTGATAGTTCTATAGATGACTTTTGTATTAATCTATCAGATGTTAATAATAGTTCCGAGAGAGCATTATTTCTTTTAGAAGATAATTTAAAATTATCTATTTTGTTTTTAATGACCCCTAGATTCATGTTGGCCATAGAAGTACATAAGATATATTGAAAAACGATGTTGAGATAAATTTGAACCACTATAAAGAAAACTATTTTTATATGCCTCTTATACTCCTACTTGGCGCATGTTTGCCTTTACCATATATAAAACCATAACTTAATGTTGCTTAGTTATTTATTTTAAAAAAGCCCTATTTGGCAACTAAAAAGGAAATATTTGATGTCTAAAATTGGCCGAGATAGCCTGAAAACGCGTCGTACTTTAGATGTTGAGGGCACAAGATATGATTATTTTTCATTGCATGAAGCAGCAGAAAGATATGGCGATATTTCAAGACTGCCTTATTCACTCAAAGTGTTACTTGAAAACTTGCTGCGCCATGAAGATGGAGTGACAGTTTCGGTTGATGATGTGAAAGCTATTATAGATTGGCAGCATGAGCGTAAATCTACCCGAGAAATTGCGTATCGGCCAGCACGTGTCTTGTTGCAAGATTTTACCGGTGTACCTGCGGTTGTCGATTTGGCTGCCATGCGTGAAGCAGTACAAAACTTAAATAGTGACCCGAGGATAATTAATCCTCTGTCTCCAGTCGATTTAGTGATTGATCACTCTGTTATGGTTGATAGCTTTGGAGGCCAAGATTCGTTTGGTAAAAATGTAGAGCTTGAATTTGAACGAAATGGGGAGCGCTACGAGTTTTTGCGCTGGGGACAGGCAGCATTTGATAATTTCCGTGTGGTGCCTCCGGGTACGGGGATTTGTCATCAAGTTAACTTAGAATATTTAGCCCAGACTGTATGGTCTGAAGAGGTTGACGGTCAAACACTAGCTTATCCGGATACAGTCATTGGTACCGATAGTCACACTACTATGGTAAACGGTCTAGGAGTCCTTGGTTGGGGTGTAGGTGGAATAGAAGCTGAAGCGGCAATGCTTGGGCAACCAGTGTCAATGTTGGTACCGGAAGTTATAGGGTTTAAGCTTACTGGTGCACTAAAAGAGGGAATGACGGCAACTGATCTCGTTTTGACTGTTACACAAATGTTACGACAAAAAGGGGTGGTAGGAAAGTTTGTCGAATTTTTTGGGGAAGGGCTAAATCATTTATCATTAGCTGATCGCGCTACCGTTTCAAATATGGCACCTGAGTATGGAGCTACATGTGGTATTTTTCCAATAGATGCCGAAACCATGCGTTATATGAGATTTACAGGGCGTTCCGAAGGTCGACTAGCTTTAGTTGAGGCGTACGCTAAAGCTCAAGGCATGTGGAGAGATGCAAACACACCAGAACCTATTTATACTGATACTATGGAGCTTGATATTTCTAATGTTGATCCGTCCCTTGCTGGTCCGAAGCGCCCACAGGACCGGGTTGCACTATCAGATATGGAATCCAGCGCCAGTCTTGCTCTGAATGACATGGGAGCTGGTAGGGCAACGAAAGTTGAGGGAACCAATTTTGTTTTAGAGCCTGGGGCCGTGGTAATTGCTGCAATCACCAGTTGTACTAATACTTCAAATCCTTCAGTTCTTGTCGCCGCTGGTTTAGTTGCTCAAAAGGCCTGTGAAAAAGGTTTAATTACTAAACCTTGGGTTAAGACTTCCTTAGCACCAGGTAGTCAAGTTGTTACGGATTATCTTGTGGCAGCTGGATTGCAAGAGCCCTTAAACGAGCTAGGATTCGACTTGGTGGGCTATGGCTGTACTTCTTGTATAGGAAACTCTGGTCCACTGGCTCCAGAAATTCATGACGCCATTGTTTCGGGGGATATCGGCGTTGGTGCTGTTCTGTCTGGCAATAGAAATTTTGAAGGTCGTGTCCACCCGCTAACGAAGTTAAACTATTTAGCTTCACCACCTCTGGTTGTGGCTTATGCATTAGCTGGGTCATTAAATATAGATATGTCTAAGGATCCCTTGGGGCAGGATAAGGATGGCAAAGATGTATACCTAAAGGATATTTGGCCGTCTAATACTGAAATTACGGAGATTCTTGAGAATGTTCTGACACCAGAAATGTTTCGTAATCGCTATGATAACGTGTTTTCAGGTGACCCAAGTTGGCAAAAGATAAAAGTTGCAACCGGTCTTACCTATAAATGGAACGATGGTTCGACTTATGTTCGACATCCAAGTTTCTTTGAAGATATGCCTCCTGAGCCTGGAGTTATAGAAGATATTCAAGGAGCCCGACCGTTAATGATTTTAGCTGATAGTGTAACTACAGATCATATCTCCCCAGCTGGCTCTATAAAAGAAGATGGTCCAGCAGGAGATTATCTCAAAATGCATCAGGTGCGACCGGTTGATTTTAATTCTTTTGGATCAAGGCGAGGTAATCACGAGGTAATGATGCGCGGTACATTTGCGAATATTCGTATAAGAAATGAAATGGCCCCAGGAACAGAAGGAGGAGTTACTATTCACCAGCCTTCAGGAGAGTCGTTATCTGTTTATGACGCGGCTATGCGCTATCAGGAAGAGGGTGTAAAGCTCGTGATCATAGGTGGCAAAGAATATGGCACCGGGTCCAGCCGTGACTGGGCGGCCAAGGGAACAAAATTATTGGGTGTCAAAGCTGTGATTGTAGAAAGTTTTGAGAGAATTCACAGATCGAATTTGGTGGGGATGGGGGTTTTACCTTTACAGTTTAAAGACGGCCTTAATCGATCAGAACTGAGGCTTGATGGAACAGAAATATACGATATTACGGGCATTGAGGGAGATATAGAGCCACGGATGGAATTGAAATGTAAAATATCTTACACTGATGGGGCAGTTAGAGAGGTTCCTTTGTTATGTCGCATAGATACGTTAGATGAAGTTGAATATTATCGGCACGGTGGTATTTTACAGTATGTTTTAAGAAATATGATGAAGGATGCGGCATAAGTTCTATTGCTTTTATAAGTACGTATTTACCCGATCCACGGTGTTTTTGGCCGCCTCTAAAAGATAGCTTAAGTCTTGTCCGGCTAGGAGAAAACGGACACCCATGTCTATATATTTTTGTTGAAGTTCTGGTTGAGGTACACCACCCATTCCCATCCACTTGCCGTGCTTTTTACAAGCCTTGGCAACTGTTTTATAATAACTGGCTATACGCTCATGCCCGACTTGACCAGGGATTCCTGATGAGGCAGCAAGGTCGTTGGTGCCAATTAGTATTATATCAACACCATCGACAGCAGCAATTTCTTCGGACTGGGCAATTGCGTTTGGGGTTTCAAGCATTACAATTACTAGCATTGCTTTATTCATTGCCTCGATTGCATCAGCAATAGGAGGTGATCCAAAATTGAATTGAGGAAGACCACCGACAACACTGCGTTTACCTTCCGGAGGGTAATGTAATCTTGCAACAATATCACGTGCTTCGCCGGGGCTCTCGCACATTGGATTAACGATTCCTAGTGCGCCGCCATCAAGTGCTCGAGTGGCCATTGCCATCTCACCTCTTGGTACTCGCACGATTGGCGCTATACCGGATGCTAGGGATGTAACGGAAATTTGCGCGGTTTGATCAAGTGTTAAAGGGCCGTGCTCAAGGTCAATGAAAAGCCAATCCATGCCTGCTGTTTTCATTAAAGGAGCAATCTCGCTTGTTCGTGCAAGTCTAATCCCTATGCCTATAGATACATTACCAGCCTCAAGGCGTTCGCGAGCTGGATTTATGAGTTTTAGCATTAGCTATGGCCTAGTTAAAAAAAATATTAAGTGTCAAAATAGAAGATTGCATTAAGGTCAAGTTTATCTGTGGACGTTTAATTTCTATAATAGCATAAAACGGCGTGTTAAGCAGTCAGACCCGATGTTATTATATCGGCCATACGTTTTGCAAATGCAGACGGATCAGGAGGGATTTCACCCTCTATTATTCTTGCTTGATCAAGTAGTAGCCAGGCAATATCATCAATCCTTTGTGATTTTTTATCGGAATTTTTAGATAAAGCTTCGGCTAAATGTATAATCATCGGATGTGTAGGGTTAATTTCCAATATTCGCTTTGCTGCGGAATCCACCTGTTTGTGTTGGCGTAAAAGTCTTTCAATGTGCATGTCCATATCGTCATCAGCAGCTACTAAACAAACAGCACTATTAGTCAATCGTTTGCTTTCTCTTACATCTTTAACTTCTTCTGCTAATGTCAGTTTTAGCAATGCTGTTAGTTTGGACAGAGCATTATTTACTGCCGGTGTAGGTTCTTTACTTTTTTCTGGGGTTTTACCAATGGTTTCTAAGTCAATATCTCCGCGGGTTGCTGATCGGAATTTTTTGCCTTCATATTCACTCACCATTGGCAACCAGAATTCATCAACAGGATCGACCATTAATAAAACGTTAATTCCTCTTTCCCTAAATGCTTCTAGTTGTGGCGATGAGGCTACCGATTCCATGCTTTCACCAGATATATAGAAAATATCCTCCTGTCCTTCTGCCATGTTATCAATATAATCTTTCAGGCTGGTCAGATTTTCTTGCTGGGTGGAGTTAAATCTGACAATTTCAAGAAGGCCATCTCGGTAATCCGCAGACTCGTAGAGCCCTTCTTTTAATACGGCCCCAAAATTATTCCAGAACAAAGAATAAGCTTCAGCATCTTTTTTTGATTTCTTTTTTAGTTCGCTAATAACACGTTTAATAAGGCCAGTGCGAATTCGTGCTAAGACAGGATTGTTTTGCAACATTTCCCGGCTGACATTAAGGGGCAGATCTTCCGAGTCAATTATTCCCCGAATGAACCTTAACCAAGCAGGAAGCAAATCTTCACAATCATCGGTTATAAATATTCTGCGAACATAAAGTTTAATATTAGTTTTTCGTTCTGGTTGGAATAAATCGAATGGTTGGCTAGAAGGTATAAACACCAAGTTAGTATACTCAATTTTGCCTTCAACACGGTTATGAAGAGTTAACCAGGGTTCATCAAACATATGCCCGACATGACGATAAAACTCGTTGTACTGATCTTCGCTAACTTCACTTCGTGGCCGAGCCCAAAGAGCTGATGCAGTATTAATTTGCTCTGTAGCATCCTCCTTACCGATGAGAATAATTGGTAGCGCAATATGGTCGGAATAGGTTTTTATGATCTGCTTTATACGATCAGATTCTAAGAATTCTTTTTCACTTTTCAAAATATGCAGTACTACCCTAGTACCTCTAGGTTCATCGGCATCAGTTGGGGAAACTGTAAAACTACCCTTGCCATCGCTTTCCCATATGTTACTTATATTTGTGCCAGCACGCCTGCTGGTAACGGTAACTTTATCTGCCACCATGAAAGCAGAATAAAATCCTACACCAAACTGGCCAATTAGGTTGTTTTCAACACCCTCTTTTTTATCAATGTTTTCTACGAAATTCGCGGTTCCCGACCTAGCAATAGTGCCAAGGTTTTCAATTAGTTCTTGATCGCTCATTCCGATGCCGTTGTCACTAATGGTTAAGGTGCGTGCTTTAATATTAGCGGTAATTGTAATATTTAGATCTCCGTCACCGTCACTTAGGGATGGATCAGTTAGTGATTCGTACCTTAGCTTATCACAGGCGTCAGATGCGTTTGATACTAGCTCGCGTAAGAAAATTTCTTTATCACTGTAGAGAGACCGAGCTACAATGTCTAAAAGTCGAGTAACTTCGGCTTGAAAGTTGTGGGTTTCAGTCGATTGGGATAAATCTTCGTTTTCAGAGGTGCTCATGTTTTTTCTCATAACTGTGAATTATATAACTATTGCCCGCACATATGAGGGCAAAAATCTAGACGCGCAAGGTCTGTTTTAATAGATGTTTGATTATATGTCTCTGAATTCGACTGTATATTTATGATGTTTTCTGATTATAAGTCAATTAAAGCGGTGTTAGGGCCAACCAATACGGGTAAAACTTACCTCGCTATTGAGCGTATGTTGGGACATGAAACAGGAATGATAGGCTTTCCCCTAAGGCTTTTAGCAAGAGAAAACTATGACCGCGTTGTTAGACTTAGGGGAGCTGGTTCTGCTGCTTTGATTACGGGCGAAGAGCGCATAATACCTAAGAACCCTAGATATTATTTATGTACCGTTGAAGCCATGCCGCAAGAAATTAGTGTTGCGTTTCTTGCGATTGATGAAATCCAATTGTGTGCCGATGCGGAAAGAGGGCATATTTTTACTGAAAGACTACTCAATGCAAGAGGAACAGAAGAAACTATGTTTCTTGGTGCTGAAACGATGGGACCAATTTTACGTAGATTAGTTCCTTCGGCTGAGTTTATACGCCGTGAACGGTATTCTCGACTTACTTATGTTGGGCCTAAAAAACTAAATCACCTACCGCCACGATCCGCCGTTGTCGCGTTTTCAAATTCAAATGTATATGCCATGGCTGAAGCGATTCGCCGTCAGCGTGGCGGCGCAGCTGTAGTTCTAGGGGCACTTAGCCCAAGAACCCGTAATGCCCAAGTTGGTCTGTATGAGGCTGGAGAAGTTGATTATTTAGTTGCTACTGATGCTATTGGAATGGGACTAAATATGGGTATTGATCATGTTTCATTCTCTTCAATAAGAAAATTTGATGGAGTTAATTATAGATATCTTTTGCCGACAGAAATTGCTCAGGTAGCTGGGCGGGCAGGTCGTTATTTATCAGATGGTACCTTTGGCCCAACTACGGATATAGAACCATTTGATCCAGATTTAGTTGTATCTTTGGAAGACCATAAATTCGAATCACTTCGTTCTATCTATTGGCGATCTAATGAACTAGATTTTAAGTCACCTATTAGTCTTAAGCGTAGTCTAGAATCGTCTCCACCTTTGCCTCTGCTGCGTCGGGCCCGTGCTGCCAATGACTACGCCGCTCTGCTTTCAGCAATTTCTAATCCTAAAATTATGGATATGGCGTCGAATCCAGAATCGGTACGTCTGTTGTGGGATATATGTCGGATTCCTGACTTTGCTGGAGATCGTAGTGGATCACACTTGCGGCTCGTTATCCGTATCTTTAGATTTCTCATGTCTTCTGAAGCAAGGGTACCAACTGATTGGATTGCAAGATCATTTAGTCGTCTTGATAGGTTGGACGGAAATATTGATACATTAATGGCGCGTATTTCTAATGTACGAACTTGGACTTATGTATCTCACCGAGATAACTGGCTTGAAGATGCCTTTAGCTGGCAGGAACGAGCTAGTGAACTAGAAAATAAATTATCTGATGTTTTGCACGATCGGCTTACTCAACGCTTTGTTGATAGAAAAACGGCGATTCTCGTTCGTCGTTTGCGTGAGCATAAGAAATTACTTGCCGGAGTTGGTAGGGATGGTCGGGTGACTGTAGAGGGTAACGAAGTGGGCTGGTTAAAGGGGTTTCATTTTATCCCCGATAATAAAGAGGTTCTTACCAGCACGCATCTCATGGCTGCTGTAAACCGTGCATTGCGCGAAGTTGTTGGTAGCAGAGTAGCTTCTATCAAGTCGGCTGATAATAATTCTTTTTTGCTTAATTTAATAAATGGTGAATTGGAATGGAATGGATCACCTCTAGCAAAACTGGTATCTGGCCCAACAATTGTTCGTCCCCATGTTGATATTCTATCCAGCGAATTGCTAGATAGTTCGGCCACAGCAGTTATAAGACAACGTCTTCATAATTGGTTAGATTACTACCTTATTAGTCAAATTAGACCGCTGTTATCATTAAATGAAAAATCTCTAGCTGGAGAATTACGTGGTCTAATATATCGTTTGACTGAAGGCCTGGGTTGCAGTGCTCGTAATAAAGATATTGACCGTAAGAAAAGTTTTATTGGTAATGATAAAGAAATACTTGCGCGAGCGGGAATTAGGGTTGGCGTTGAAATCACTTATATGCCGTCTTTACTTAAAGGTCGTTTAATTGCTTTGAAAGGTTTACTTTGGGCGGTGTACAGTGGAGTGGAAAAGCCCACTGCTATACCTGACGGTGGTGCAACGTCTATAACGTGTTTGGCAAATGTACCTCCTTCTTGGTACTTGGCATTAGGGTTTTTCCCAGCGGGTAAAGTTGCTATTCGTGCTGATCTACTAGAACGTCTTTTGGCTAATGTAAGAAAGTTGAGTCGAAATGGGGCATTTAAGGTAAATTCAAATATGATAAACACCATTGGGGTTAGTGAAGAAGATTTTGCATTAATATTAAAAAATTTTGGTTATGTGGTTATTAAAAAAGACAAATCTCTCAGTGTTTATAGAAGAAAACCAAGAAAAAATGCCTCAAATAAATTAAAAAAACATAGAATTGTTCAAGCGGTTGACCCTAACTCTCCATTTGCAATACTTGCTAAACTGAGAACAGACCCTAAGTCATGAAGAATTTAATCATAAGTTGATGGAAAAAACTGCAACTCAAAGGTTAGATAAGTGGCTTTGGTATGCACGTATCTGCAAATCTAGAACCCAGGCAACCAATCTCTGTAAATCTGGTGCGATTCGTGTAAACCGAAACTTGGTTAGCAAACCAAATCAGAGATTAAGGGTTGATGATGTTTTGACATTCGTACTGGGTCAACGGATACGAATATTCCGTTTGGTTGCTTTAGGAGAGCGTAGAGGAGCCTTTATTGAGGCCCAAAGTCTTTATGAAGACCTGTCTCCCGCTACGCCATCTCGTGTAAGTGAGCCAATGAATAATGGTTGGCGAACCGCTGGATCAGGGCGCCCTACCAAACGTGACCGTCGTGCTATAGATGAATTAAAAAAAATATAGACATATTTAGTATTGTTAAGCTTGTTGTATTAGTAAATGGAGTGTAAACCGGCCCAAATGTTAGATAGACTTAGAAAAATATTTGAAGTTGGTGATCCTGGCACCGAACAACTTGGTCATCAAAATGTTGATGATTTACATCTTGCTGCTGCCGTCCTTCTTGTTGAGGCTGCAAGAATGGATGAATCGTTTGACTCTGAGGAAAGAATTGTAATTGCTGACCTGGTAAGGTCGAAATTTGACCTAACTGAAAATGAGGCTTCGTCATTAATTAAATTAGCTAATCAGGTTGCAGAAGATTCTATAGAATTGTCTAGATTCATTAAAAAAATTAGGGATAGTTTTGGTCATGATGATAGAGTTGAAATGCTCGAAATGTTATGGCGTGTTGTTCTAGCGGATGGTAAATTACATGATCATGAAGCAAATTTGTTGCGGCGCGCAGCAGGTCTGCTTTACGTTACTGATAGAGAAAATGGTGAGGCTAAGAAAAGGGCTATTGAGTTGACAAGTTAGTTAATACGTCCGATTCAAGAGTTTATTAATAGAAAATGTATTCGGTTCTGGGGCGAACAATTATTTTAAGCCTTAGATGCTATAAATTTACTGAGTTGTATTTGTAAGGAAGGAATTAAAATGCCGTACGTAGTGACCGAGGCTTGCATAAAATGTAAGTATACTGACTGCGTAGAAGTTTGCCCTGTAGATTGTTTTTATGAAGGAGAAAATATGCTAGTGATACATCCCGATGAATGCATTGACTGTGGGGTTTGTGAGCCCGAGTGCCCAGCCGAAGCAATTATTCCAGATGTAGAGCCTGAAGCTGAAAAATGGTTGGAGATGAATAGGGAATATTCTGAAAAATGGCCTAACGTAACAGTTAAGTCTGATCCATTACCTGAAGCAGAAGAATTCAAGAGCCTAGAAGATAAGTTTGAAAAATATTTTAGTGCTAACCCTGGCCAAGGTTAGTGAATAAAAAAACCCTATGATGAGTTGGCCCATTAAGCTGTTAATAACAGTGTTTTTGTGTTATAGGGATTAAGGTCTCCTGAGAGAAATAATATCATTTTGTTACAAAGGTTTTTTCTTGGTATTGCCCTAGGCAGCAAGCTATTTAATATAAAAATGCTAATTGTTATCTGCTGAAATACCAAAGGCGGTAATGCCACTTCTATTTGAGATAAATAAAATAGGCGAACATGAAGACAGATAAAAAAAGAAAGTCATTAAAAAATCTGGAATTTAGTCCTGGGGACTATGTTGTTTATCCCACACATGGAGTGGGACAGGTAACTGGTGTTGAGGAGCGGGAAATCTCCGGGCAAGACCTTCAATTATTTATTATTAATTTTGAAAAAGAACGGATGATTCTCAGAGTGCCTATCGATAAGGTGGAAGAATCTGGTTTGAGAAAGCTTTCTAGTGAAAAAACGATTGAAATAGCTCTAAAAACTCTTAAAGGGAGAGTAAGAATTAAAAGAACTATGTGGAGTAGGCGGGCTCAGGAATATGAGGCAAAAATAAACTCGGGAGACCCGATAGCGATCGCTGAGGTTATACGCGATCTTCATCGAAATGCTGACCAACCGGAACAGTCATACTCAGAACGTCAGATGTATCAAGCCGCACTTGAAAGGCTGGCGCGTGAGTATGCTGTATGTGAGGACCTTGACCATGATACAGCGGTTGAGATGATGGAAGCCTCGATGAGCTCAACTTAAATTAGGACTAGTGGAGCTGTGTTTATGAGGGTCAGTAATGGGAAACGTTAAAGGTATTAAAATAAAGTTTATAAAATATACTTTATAAAGTGCAATTTTGTACACCTAAAGAGAGGAAACTTTATTGCATAGAGATTTATTCCCAGAGATTATGCCATATGAAAATGGAACTTTGCCACTTAGCGATGGACATGAGATGTATTGGGAGCAGTCTGGCAACCCTAAAGGGGCACCAGTATTATTTCTGCATGGTGGTCCTGGAGCTGGAACGAATGCAAACAACCGGCGTTTTTATGACCCTGAATTTTATAGAATTATTCTTTTTGACCAACGGGGTTGCGGTAAATCCACTCCTAATGCTTCTATAGATAATAATACAACTCAGCATTTAATACGTGATATTGAACTTTTAAGAGAATATTTAGGAATTGAGAGTTGGCTTGTTTTTGGAGGATCTTGGGGAAGTACTCTTGCCTTAGCGTATGCGCAATTATTTAATAACCGATGTAGAGGGCTTATTCTGCGTGGTGTATTTTTGTGCGGCAAGGAAGAGGTTGATTGGTTTATTTACGGCATGGGTAGGTTCTTTCCGGAGGCTTGGCGTAGCTTTGCAAATGCTATCCCAGAATCAGAAAGGCTAGATTTACTAACAGCCTACCAAAATTTACTAGTACACCCTGACACTGATATTAATTTACCGGCAGCACGTGCTTGGGTGTCCTATGAGGCAAATTGTTCAACACTCCGGACTAAAGAAAATATTTTTTGGGATTCAACGGATTCAAATAGTATCTTAGCTCTTGCAAGACTTGAGGCTTATTACTTAGCCAACAATGGGTTTTTTAAAGAAAATTATTTACTAAATAATATGAAAGGTATCCGTCACCTACCTGGTGTTATTGTGCAAGGTCGTTACGATATGGTTTGTCCCCCCACAACGGCTTATCGATTGGCATCGGCCTGGCCAGAAGCACATATGGAAATAATAGGGGATGCTGGGCATTCCTCTTTGGAGCCAGGTATTCGTAAGTCGTTGGTGAAGGCAACTGAAATGATGAAGAAAATAGAATGGTAATTGAAAATAAAAAATCTGGTGCTTTGGTTACTGGGGGAGCTCGCAGAATAGGCCGGGCAATAGCGCTTGGATTAGCCAAAGATGGCTGGCATGTAATTGTACACTACCACCAATCAGAGAAAGCAGCAGAACAAACAGTTGCGGAAATTGTAGATCAAGGAGGACGAGCTACTGCAATAGCAGCTGACTTATCAAACGCCGATTCAGCAATACAACTAATTATTGAATCCATAAGTGTCACGGGAGAGTTGGCTTGCCTGGTAAACAATGCTTCGTTGTTTGTTAATGATAGTATTTTGTCATTTAATTCTGAGGATTTTAACTCCATGATGGCTGTAAACCTATCTGCCCCTATTTTATTGTCTCGGGCTTTTTCGGAAAAACTACCTGAATCTGGTAGTGGTGTAATTATCAATCTCCTTGATCAAAAATTAGTTAATCCAAACCCAGATTTTCTTTCTTATACCTTATCTAAATATGGCCTTAATGGCCTTACCACTATGTTGGCGATGTCATTGGGCCCCAGGGTTCGAGTGTGTGGTGTAGCACCGGGCTTAGTGTTACCAAGTGCTGATCAAACACGTGATCAGTTTTCAAAAGTTCATGATCTAACACCCTTGGAGCGTGGAGCTACGGTGTTTGATATTGCTAGTGCGGTTTGTTATTTGGTTTCTGCTGCTGCTGTGACAGGAGAAGTTTTACTAGTTGACGGTGGTCAACACCTTGTTGGCAGCATGCGTGATGTAATGTTTGAAAACACCAAGAGCCTCTCTGATGAAGTTCAATTTATTAATGACGATAAGAATGGAAAGTGAATATGGTTGTTATGACTATTTCAGCGATGGACCCTATCGAGAATCGATTACTTGAAAAAAAATTATCGGTACGTAAATTATTTTTTCGTGATTTAGAAATCGATGTTCATATTGGTATAAATGATTCTGAACAAGGAAGGTCACAGAAAGTACTTATTAATATAACACTTTATATGGCTGATACCGAAGGACCTAAGAATGATAGTATTACCGAGGTATTTAATTATGACCGGGTACGTGATGCTGTGCATGCATTAATTCAAAAACGTCATATTAATCTGCAGGAAACACTTGTTGAAGAGATTGCGGACATGTGTTTTAGGTTTGAAGAAGTTGCTGGTGTACGAATATCTTCAGAAAAAACGGATGTTTATGAAGATTGTTCTAGCGTTGGTAGTGAGATCGTGCGTTTGCGTGACATATAATATTATAAATAGTGCTTTTAAAGGAGTTTAATTTTTTTCCCTTGTCTTAAACTCGGTTAGTTTTTTTTTGTTGGGTAAATGAATGCCAATTACAAATAAAATACCTAAAGTAACTGCTAAAGCCCCAAACACACCAGTAATTGTTAGTTTTTCTCCTAATAACGGCACTGAAAATAAAAGTACTAGCACTGGTGCACCTGACATAATTGCTGATTGACGCATTGGGCCAATAGTACTTGCTGCATAAGAATGGCCAAAAATAGCTAAAAATGCCCCAAACAAACTATGCACTACGATTTGTAAAACTAGATCTTCAATAGGGGCAGTCCATATTTTGCTTGGCAGGAAGGCTAACCAAATTGGCACATATACCAATGCATTTAGAACTAAAAGAGCACATAAAGTCTGCATTACATTTTGGTGCCATGCTCTAATAGCTACGTACCAAGCTGAAAGCCAGATACCAGAGGCTATAAATAATAAATGACCCTTCCATTGGCTGGGCATAACTGAGCCAATAGTCTGCCAGCCGATAATTAGCATTCCAAAAACAATTATGGCTATACCAATTCTCTGCCATAAATTTGGATACTCACGTAACCATATACAGGTAATTAAGGTGGCCGCGATAGGTAACGTCCCATTCATAAATACCCCAGCATGAAAGGCTGGTGCATATACCATTCCACCAAATAATAATAAAATCATAGGAGCACCTCCAAAAATAGCGTTCACTAAATATTGGCTGGGTCTCATTTTCCAGGGTTTAGTATATAATAAAAGAGGTAAAGCAATGAGGGCGGCTCCACCTTGGCGTATTCCTGCTAGATCCCATATTGTTAGAGAATCACCGCTTGCTCCAATACGACCTGCAATAAGCATTGCCACGGTTGTAAATAATGCAAAGCACCCTGCTGCTATTCCAAGTATGGGTTTTTTTATGATTATTTTAGAGTTCATTCTAAGTTTTTTACCCCAAAAATACTGCTGTTTCAAACGCCATATTTGTTATGATACTCTTAATAGTAATGTCATTGGACAGATTTGATTTTTCTTTCAATTAAGATATTCCTTATATTAAAGGAAATCAGATTGATTATTATGTATTAAAGTATTAGTGAGATTAAGTGTCGTTCCGTAGCTCATCAGGATAGAGCGCTTGATTCCTAATCAAGAGGTAGCAGGTTCGAGTCCTGCCGGGACGACCACTTTTTCCTACCCATATTCGTATATTTGATGTTCTAAATTGTATTCCCAATTTATTAGGTGGTATTTGTCCAGAGGATTGTTTTATGGTGATAGTGCAATAACTAATGATTGATTATCTTATTATTTGATTAATCTAAAAATCAATTAATCGAACTATTATTCCAATGGGAATAATTAAAAACCTTTACTAAGAAAAATGGAAAAATGTCGCTACTAACCACTAAGAGTGCTGGGAAGAACTCCTCCACTAAAGTTAGGCACCACATCAACATTAAAACGTGTAATGGTTTTTGTATGAAAAAACTACTTCTCATATTTATATTTTTCCACAATGATGATGAAGCCACCTCCCAGTTTTTCTAGTTTGACGATTGTGAGTGAAGGTGTGAATGGAATTACCTTCTACTTGTTTGAGCTATAATACGAGATCCACAGTATAAATATTCGAGGTAAGACTGTTATTAAGCATCACCTTATGATGTAGCTAACCCATTTGATATCATTACTAAAAATTAATATTTGATTAGGAAGGGCTAATATCTATGAAAAACCAAATGGATGGAGGAGAAGCTATATTACAAGCTTTTAGGAGCTTAGGAGTTAAATATATTATATCTTCTCCAGGATCGGAATGGGGAGCTGTGTGGGAATCTTTAACGAGACAGCATCTTAATAATGGAGCTGGCCCTAAATACTTAAGCTGTGCCCATGAAACTCTGGCAGTAAATATAGCAACCGGGTACACCACAATTACTGGGAGGATGCAGGTTGTAATGCTTCATACTGGTGTTGGGTTGTTGCAAGGTGCCATGGGTATTGATGGTGCGTTAAGGCAAGGTGTTCCGATGCTTTTGGTTTCTGGTCAGTCCTTAAGTTTTGGTGATGACCCTGATTTTGATCCTGGTCCACAATGGCAGTCTCTATTAGGGGTTGTTGGAGGTCCACAAAGGTTAATCGAACCGATTGTTAAGTGGTCTAGTCAAGCTGGAAGCATATCTACTATTTTTCAACAAATCGTATCCGCTGGTGAGATGGCACAACGTAACCCAGCCGGACCAGTTTATATGAGCGTTCCAGTTGAGACTATGAATCAACCGTGGGATTTACCATTAGAATTTCGAAAAGTACCATTAGCTCCCAAAACAAATGCTGAACAGTCAGGGATTAAAGAAGTCGCTGATATGCTAATATCTAGCCAGAATCCAGCTATTGTTACTGAGCTCTCTGGATATGATCCCGCAGCTTATTCGGCTCTAATCGAGCTAGCTGAGATATTATCAATACCAGTAGTTGAGAGTAGATGGTCGATGTTTTCAAATTTTCCAAAAGAGCACCCTTTACACCAAGGCTTTGGTCGTCCATCTATAATTGATGATGCAGATTTATTGCTAATGGTATGTTGCACTGCTCCTTGGTATCCTCCTAGTAATGCTCCTAAAAACACACGGCTAGTTGCCATAGATGAAACACCTTTCCGTCCAGCCGTAGCTTACCAGCCTAATAGCGCTGAGTTTTATTTAGAGGGTGATACAGCTACAACGCTGGGTTTACTTGTTGAGGCTATAAGGATGAGTGGTGTAGACAAGAATATGGTATTAGCACGCCACGCCAACTGGAAAATATCTCACGACGAAAGAGTTTCTATAGAATCTTCTAATGCGGAAACTGCCGGTCTAAAAAGTACTATTTCACCTATTTCTCTTTGTGCTGAGCTGAGCAAATCTGCACCCTCAAATACTATATATATTGATGAGACAATAACGCATAGAGGTGCCGTACTTTCCCATCTTAAGTATAGTGGGCCGTTAAGTTACATTCGTGCACATGGTGGATTGGGCCAGGGTCTTGGTATTGCATTGGGGGCCAAGTTAGCTGCGCCTGAACGAACGGTAATTTCCATTATGGGAGATGGTACCTTTATGTATAACCCAGTTTTGCAAAGTCTTGCGTTCTCTAAACATGAAGGCCTACCTATACTTATCGTTATATTTAATAATAACGGTTACGCTGCTATGAGAGAAAATCAGCGTGACTATTATCCTGATGGATTTGGAGCTGCCAATGACATATGGCAAGGTCATCCTCTAACAGATTTTAATTATGAAGAACTAGCTCATATGTTTGGATTTTTTGGTGCCAGAGTAGAAAAAATTACTGACCTACCAAAAATACTTGAACAAGCTCATAAATCAGTTTCAAATGGATATACTGCTATTTTGAATGTTTTGCTTGATATGTAAGTTCAGTGAGATTCATTTGCTGCAAGCCTCTCATTTGCTTAAGGCGTTCAGATATTAAGTTGGATGTAAATGACTTACCGTTTAAGATGAATTATTAGTCTTTATAAAAACTTATATTGGTTGTTGTTGTGGCATCTACGTTTCCAAAGGAAGTATATCTTATATGTATGCAAAATTAGCGAGCACGGCTGAAGACATCTCCCAAATCGCATTTGGTTTCATGGCTTCAAAGGCTTTATTTGCTGGTCTTCATTTAGATATTTTTACCTTACTTGATCGGAAGACGAGAACAGCTGCCGAGATTTCCACCAAGACGGACGTCTCTATCAATCGAATAACGACATTGCTAACAGCCTTGACGGGCATCGGCTTGGTGGAGATAAAAAATCTAGTCTACTCTAACGCACCTGCCGCCAGCATATTTCTATCGCGTCAGTCAAAGCACGAATTCGTAGATTATCTGCGGTATCAAGTCGATAAGCAGATGTACCCTTTTTTGGATCAATTAAATGAGGTCATCGACGGATCTCTTGGACCCGAGGCCATAGACTCCTACCAACACTGGATGTCGGACCCAGAACAAGCCGCCATATACAGCCGATCCCAGCACGCTGGCTCGCTTGGCCCGGGACGAACACTCGCTCGTTTGGTCGATTTGTCGAATGCGTATAAATTATTAGACGTTGGGGGTGGTACAGGCGCTATGAGCATTCGGTTCTTGGAAGAGAACCCTGACCTCATATCTACCATTATTGATTTTCCCAATGTTTCAGAAATCGGCTGGCAATTTATCAGTGCGGCGAAAATGATTGAGCGCATCCGTTATATTCCAGGGAACGCCCTAAAGGTCGAATGGCCAAAGGAACAGGACGCTATACTAATGTCTTATCTGCTAAGTGGCATTCCAGGGAACGAAATTCCGCGTATAATTGAATACGCTTTTGAATGCCTAGTCGAAGGCGGATGTCTTATTTTGCATGATTTTATGGTAGAAGATGACCGAACCGGTCCGTCTATGGCAGCGTTATGGCAGCTGCAACATATGGCTTTCACGCCGGAAGCACTGTCGATAACTCCGGGTTGGCTAAAAGAACGGCTGAAAGAAACCGGTTTCTTGGATATTCGCCAAAATGAAATAGTTCCGGGTATGACTAAAGCCATCTTTGCTTATAAAAAAGCGTAATCAGTTTCTTATTTGGATACGGTTTCTCAGCTTTGTTCGTTGTTGTTCCCGATGGAGAAAATCATTGCAATTGTGAGACAAAGAATATTTGCTATGTGTTTCGTATAAAAGTGAAGTGCTTAATACAATTTATATGGGGACTTAAGAATTAAAGCCAGCCAGCCCAAATTCAGACTGACCGGCTTTAAGAGAAGTACATGGTACCTTATGAAGCGAATAATAGGTAAATATAAATTTACTATGCTGCTTAAGAGTCAATCCGCTTCTGCATTTCCCCCTCAGGAAGTGGTTGGTTTTTAAATCGTCCATGTTTTGCGTAATAAGAATCTACTTTGATATGCTTAGAGACTGTAAGGGGGGCTGCTTTAAAAAAATCATATAAAGCGATAAAACCCCCAGTCCACATTGTGCGGATCATATGTGGCATGGCACGAGAAGCACGTAACTCTGCCGTAGGGGCATTTTCCACCTTGTGTAGATTATCTCGGTCTTCAAGAGCTTTCGTTATCAAGTGTGGCGCGGCCCAGTTACATCGATAATGAATTGTTCCGTCGGGGCGTATTATATATACAACGTTAGGCATCGCTCCATATGCACGATGAAAATCACCCTCTAAATTGTCGACCAAAATACGACGAAATTCACCATAACGAGGGGCAATTTTACGCGCTGCCTTTAATTTATCATCCATTGATTTATGAGGGCCTAGTCTTTCGCCAGGGTGAGCCTCACGCACATAAACAGTAATAAATTCAACATCGGAGAACTCTGATACTACGTCCTTCATAGTTTTGATGTTCTTGGTATACATAGAGCAAGTTGAAGACGAGGTTTCAATCACTAACCATTTTCCGGCAAAGTCAGATATTTTAACTTCCTTACCACTATCTAAGTCGGTTAACGCAAAATCTTTAAACTGTTCTCCCGCGGCTGGCCCTATAAACATGTCGAAATTATAATCGACGACCCGAAAACGAGAGTTATTATAAACCATTGGCGGTGTCTGTTCTGTCATTTTCAATTTCCTTGAGTAATATTTACATAATTTTCCAATTAATTTGGATTTAGCCAAAACATAATTTGGTAGTAATAAGGTTACTATAAGATCTTGTATGTATGTATAACGCACTAAAGTATCAGTTATAGTTCTGCGGGTCTATATTTCTGACTATTTTCTTATTGAGGTGTTTTATCTAACTATTGTGAGTTAAATTGCATGTTAGCTAGCCTTGAATACAAGCCTCCTCTTGATATTAGATCGGTATGTATTCCTTTTTCAACAATCCTCCCTTCATCAATAACATAGATCATGTCTGAGTTAACAACGGTTGTTAATCGATGTGCTATAACTATCGTAGTTCGGTTTTTTGTTAGCCTACCTAGGGCCTGGTGCACCTGTTTTTCTGATTGAGAATCCAGTGAACTGGTTGCTTCATCAAATAAGAGAATCGGGGCGTTTTTAAGAATAGCGCGAGCAATTGCAATGCGTTGTCTTTCGCCTCCAGATAATTTAACCCCTTTTTCACCTAGTACAGTCTTATATCCTTTTGATAATCTTTTAATGAACGTATGAGCTGCTGCATCTTTTGCCGCAGCTTTAATTTCTTCAAACCCTGCTTTGGGATTACCAAATCCAATATTAGCTTCGACAGAATCGTTGAACAACGTTATATCTTGACTCACAAAAGCTATATTGTTTCTTAAACTATCAAGCTTTAGGTCACGTATATCGCTTCCGTCAATTTTTATTACACCAATGTCAGGGTCATAAAAGCGCAGAATTAAATTAAAGACTGTTGATTTCCCTGCTCCACTTGGTCCAACTAATGCAATTTTTTTTCCTGCAGGGATGTCAATCGAAAAACTCTTAAGTGAAGGTTTATTTAGTTCGTATGCAAAAGTAATATCGGAGAGCTGCAGATGTCCGGACACTTCTTTTAGTTCTTGTGCCGCCGATATTTCGCTAATCGTGGACTCCGTGTCAAGAAGGTCAAATGTTCGCTTTACTGCAGCAAGTCCTTCTTGCAGGCTAGCGTTAAGGTTTCCTAGACTTCTAATTGGTTGAAGAATCATTATAACTGCAGAAATAAAACCTACAAATTCCCCTAACGTTCCAGCACCCGAGATTATGCGGTAACCGCCATAAGCAAGAACCAAGGAAATTGCTACTCCGCCCAATATCTCTAATATTGGCTGGGTGCGAGCACGCGCCTTAACTGTTTTCATGATTAATCTATAAACTTCGTCAAATAACCAATCTGAACGCCTGCTTTCACTATCTTCTAAGCCATAAGCTTTAATAAGTCGTATTCCACTGAAAGACTGACTTAGAGTTGCAGTTAGAGAACCCATTCCGGTCTGCACATTAGCTGAAGCCTTACGCAACCTTCTACCAAGTCGTATAATTGGCCGACCCGCAAAAGGAAAAATCACAATAACAATTATGGCTAGCACCCAGTCCATATGAAACATCATCCCGAGCAAAGCGATCGCAGTTAGAAATTCTCTACACATGGTTGTTAATGTTCGTGACAACGCATCGCGCATAAGATTTACATCGTTTGTGAATCGTGAAATTAGAGAACCACTAGACAAACTTTGCATCATCGCTATATCTAAGTTCATAAGGTGAGCAAACATAGCTTTTTGTAGTTCTGCTATTACTCTTAAAGTCATTGCCTGGTTAATTACGCTTTGCCCATAAGAAGCAATGCCGCGTATAAATGTTATTAATATAATTGAAGCTGGCAGTAATGTAAGAGTTTTAGGATCTGCCCTGGAGAGCATGTCGATGGCTAATTCAATAAGCTTAGGGTAGGCCGCTGAGGTTCCAGCAACTACAACCATTAATAAAATGGCCCAGACTATACGTAATAGGTGTTGGCGCAGCCAATCACGCCATAGTCTAATCAGAAGATAGTTAGTCGATTCATTCACACTGATACTACCTGTAACAAGTTTTACCTCATGTCTAGCCTTTTAAGTCGACTGATGTTAGTTGAGTAGCAAATACTGACTTTGGAAGAAACGGATATGAAGACTTCCCAAGAAGCTTTGAGTTTAAATACTTTACTAAGAAAATGTCCAAGATGTGGCACCGATAACTCATCTGGTCCTCCTCTTTTCTATTCTTGGCATGAATGGACTCTTAAGTCCTGTATTATTTGTAAATTTGTATATCTAGAAAACCCACCAGGTTATGAAGCCTTAGTGGCGGAGTATGCATGGGAACGTAATCATGGAGATCGTAGTATAAGAATGCGAAAAGAGTATCCGGTTACCTATCATATTTCTCGGATATGGAAAAAAATTCGTCGTTGGTTAATTCGTAAGCCAAACAAATTGGCTAATAGGATCTCAAAATATTTTCTTCCTGGAGTTGTGGTTGATATTGGTTGTGGAACTGGTGATTATCTTGCAAAACTTCCTAATGACTATCAACCACTTGGCATAGAAATTTCTAAAGAATTGGCTCGACTAGCTACTAAACGTCTATCTGATAGAGAGGGAAGAGTACTGGCAATGTCAGCGATTGAAGGACTTTCTAGGGTGCCAGAAGGCACTGCAAGTGGAATAATAATGCGCTCTTTTCTTGAACATGAACAAGAACCAGAAGACTTACTGTCATTTGCTTGGAAAGCATTGCGGCCAGGCGGCTCTACAATTATTAAAGTTCCTAATTATGATAGTATAAATCGCAGAGTAATGGGTAATCGTTGGTGTGGATTTCGATTTCCGGGACATGTAAATTATTTTACGCCTAAAAGTCTTCGTGAAATGGTCGAATCTGTTGGTTTTAGTGTTATAAGTTTTGGTGTCTTGGATCGTTTTTATTTAAGTGATAATATGTGGATGGTTGCTCATAAACCTAGTTTAGATTCATAGAAAAGTTTTCACCGAAATTTAAACCTTCATTCATTCAAGTAACTGATACGTAGAGCGTGGTTATGGTTTTGAAACGATTAACCAGCTTAGTAGTTAGTTAAGAATTTACGTATTACTCGGACCAAGAATATCCAGATCTGGACGGGAGCCCCAGGCGCAGAAGGCAGCGTCATTTATTGGAAATTGCCGAGGTTTCCAAGTTTCGTCTACCATACGTACCCCACATGAATATTCATAAATCATATCATCTGGCCCATAGTAATAAACAAACCTAGCTCCAGAAAGAGAATGACGACCAGGTCCGGCCTGAATTCTTACCTGTCTATCCGTTAGAAAGTAATTAGATTTCATTATATCGTCAGTTTCTGCGACTTGAAAATTAATGTGTTGTATTCCTGGGCGATCAGAAGGAAAGAGTGCAAAACGATGATGGACTTGGTCGAAGGTCATTAAAGCTGACCAGCCAATCCAATCACTGGTTTTAAAGTTAAATTCATTTGACCAGAATTTTTCAGCTTCCCTAGGGTTAGTAACTCTTAGGCCAATGTGGCTATACTCTGTTATACCGGCATCTCTTGATGGAAAGTAATTTTTTCCTGAGGCGAAAGGGCGAACTGTAAGGTCAATTGAATTCCCGCTGTTATCCTTAAAATTTATATAACCCATACACCTTCTTGCAGCAGCTTCCATCTCACTTCCACGGTGGACAGTTAAACCTTGCTCTCTCAAAGTACTCTCTGCAGCATCCAGTTCATCAAAAGTTTCAATTGAAAGGCCTACAGTATGATCGCTAGGGTCTCCCTGAAAGTATACTATATTATGGTCGCGATCGTCACCTCTCATATAGGCAAAGCCATCTTTTATATCTACTAATTCGAGACCAATAATCTCTTTTGCAAATTTTACTGTCTCTTCAAGGTTAGCTGTACCTAACCGGCAATACCGGAAACCAGTTACATTGATCATGATACCCTCCAAGGTTAAATGGCATTCGTAATTATTTATATCGCAAAATCATGCGAGGTTAGTCTTTATATGGCAACCTTAAATTGTCTTAATCTTTAGCGCTATCATAATATGATAGATCTATATAAAGGTCTGGGTTACTTAGTTTTTTCTTAGGCTCTCCAAACTTGCTACGCAAGTCTAAGATTGTTTTTACCCCCTCTATATTTATTTTTTCGCTTTCAGCTATGCCATAGACAGGGTCTAGCATAATCTGCATTGCGGATTCAGCCGCTTTTATATCCATGCCAGGTATTTTATCCAGGAGGATCTTTGTGGCACTATCAGAATTATTTTGGTTCGAAATCCATTTTATTGATTGTAACTCTGCCTTAATAAACCCCCTTAGTGCTTCAGGATTCTCTTTTGCCCAGCTTCTACAGGCTGCCATAACCCCTATTTGACAAGTGGGTAAGGCTGATTGGCTATTATCAATCACTCTTAGACCCGAAGCTTCAGCAAATTCTGTAAATGGAGGGTTTAGGAGGGCTCCTGAGTGATCTCCTGAAATTAGTGATTCAAGACGTGCTTTAGTTGCTCCTACTGGAATAAGTTCATAGGATTCATGGTCAATACCATTTATTTCGAGCATCTCTCGTAGCATGAATGCAAAACCTGTAGAAAGCGCATCTACGGCTAGGGTTGTATTTTTAAGGTTCTCATATTTTTTTATACCTGACTGCACTACTAGCCCCAAGTTGACTTGTGAGGCCCCCATGAATCCAAATAAATCAGGTGTTCTCGATAGTTTGGCAACTCCTTGACCTTCTTGGTACGCAACTACATTATCGATTGCAGTACCTGCAACTTCAAAGTTCCCATCTATTAAATTAGTGATTTGAAATACTGAGTTTGGGGTAGCTGTTATATCGACATTGAGGTTCTGTTCCTCAAAAAAGCCAAGTTCCATAGCTACATAATGAGGTAAAAGGCCTGTGCTAGGAAACTCGATAACGCGAATATTTGTGGTGTCGGACATAGGTTTTTCCTGTGATTAAATTTATTTATTAGTAATTCCTTGGGTGTAGCGTATAGCATCTGTTCTTTTTAATAATGTATTTAATAAACAAAAGGCTAACTCTAGTATAAAATTTATTAACAATAGTCTAAAATATGGTGAATGTATTTCTTATTAAGTCTATATCTTTTATTTACATAAATCCGAGAAAATACAATGAAATTTGGTATGCAGTTTTTTCCCTGTGTGGGCCCCGAAACAAAATCGGCAGAACAGTATTTCGACGAATGCCTATCATTGGTCGGGGAGGCTGATAGTCTGGGCTATGATCACATTCGTATAGTAGAGCATTATTTTCATGCATATGGGGGTTATAGTCCCAATCCAATGCTATTTTTGGCAGCAGCATCTCAGAGGACAAGAAAAGCTCGTTTGGTCACGGGAGCAATACTTCCGGTTTTTAACAATCCCCTAAAGTTAGCCGGAGAAATTGGTATGCTAGACGCAATATCATCTGGTAGACTTGATGTGGGTTTTGCCCGAGCCTTTATGCCCCACGAGTTCGCACGTTTTGGGATATCTATGGATGAGAGTAAAGGGCGTTTTACTGAAGGTATAGAACAAATACGAGGACTACTGGAAGAAGAAGGGTTTTCTTCCAAAGGTAAGTTTCATCAATTTCCTCCAACAACATCTTACCCCAGGCCCACTCAAAGGCCCCGGCCACCCTTTTATATAGCAGCTTTTGCCACTCCCCAATCATTTCAGGAAGCAGGAAAATCTGGCTATGCCATTATGGCAATACCTCTATCTGGTGGAAGAATGTCAGAACTAATAGGTATTTATCGAGACGCTTGGAAATCAGCGGGTCATACAGGCGATGGTAGAGTTATGTTGGCTTTTCATATGTTCTGTTGGCCCAATGAAACAGAGGCAATAGATCATAGTCGATCAAGAATAAATAATTATCTTAAGACCCTGGTTAAGGCTGGTTCCGGTTGGTTGAAGGAGGCGTCTTCTGATTATCCTGGTTATCGAAAACTTATACTAGATTTAGCTGAGGAGACATTTGAAAGTCAGTTAGAGAAGGGGGCAGCTTGGATTGGAACGCCAAGCCAAATCTATGAACAGATTGTCAGTTACAGGAACCAGATAGGTGATTTTGATGTTGCCTCATTGCAAGTTAATTTTCATGACATGCCTTTGAATCTAGCAAAAAAGTCAATTGATCTTTTTTCCAAAAATGTGATGCCTAGATTATAGACTCAGTTAAAAATTAATTAAACCGACTTCAATGACATGTTTTGCCGAGGGCTACTAAACGCCAGTAATTATACGGTAGTGGTGTTATGAAACCCACACCAAGCATTATCGGAATAAGCCACCAGGTCAGCATTGCGCCGCCTGTTATAAGAACGTCCATTAAATTCATGGAAACTTCCATGGATATCATGGAAATCATTGACATACCTAAGGCTGTTTTCAATGCTAGACGCAGAGCCATTTGCGAACTGAGTATGATTGTTTCCAGTATAATAGAGCTTAGAAGTCCGACAATTATGGCAAGACTCATTATCGCTAAAGTTGACCATGGGGTTTCAGTTAACTGAAAATAAGCGATAGTACCAAGGTCTCCGATGGAACATCCTAAAAGACACCATAAAGTATTGTATGATGCTTTTCTCCACTTGGTTGTTTGAAACCAGTTAATTTTAAATTTTTCTGAGATAACCAACAATTTGATCTCGTTTCTTTCCAATAAACCTATAAGTATAATTTTAAGAAATATAAAATTATATATTTTCTTCAAGGTTTCTTTTTAGGGGGAGGTATTGAGCGAGAATACCAGCAGATTCTGCCATATCTTCAGAATTCTCAAACATAGCAACTCCGGCGTCTTCCATCGTTTTAAACCACTTATCTTTATTCTCTAAAGTGCCCATCATGCTGTGAAATATAGGGAAAGAAGATTTTTCCGCTAAGCGAGACAATACCTTTATTATAGGATGAGCGTCTACCATAAATGGGACTACATGTATCATTAAAATAGCATCATATTCATTTTTACAATATTTTAAAGCTGAATTAAATGTTGCCTGGAAACGATCCTCTCGTGCATCAGCGAGCATATCAATTGGGTTTGCAATGGACGCTTCTAGGGGTAGAAATTTTTTTAGATCAAGTGAATAATTTTTAGGTAAGGATGGCATCTCAAGGTTATTATCGATTAAACGATCCGTGGTTATTACACCGGGTCCTCCTGAATTAGAAAATAGAAGTATCCTTTTGCCGATGCCCTGAGGAAAAAACCCAAACCCTTTAGCAGCTAACATTAGTTGACGCAGACTTTTAACACGTATTACTCCGCACTCCTTCATAAATGAGGAAGCTTGGTCATCTGTCATTGACAATCCTCCTGTATGATTAAGGACAGCATTACTTCCTTCCGGTGTTCTTCCTCCAATTAGAGCAACTACTGGCTTTTTCCTAGTAATTTTACGTGCGATGTATGAAAACTTATTGATGTCGCTAATAGATTCAACATAAAGAAGAATGCAACTGCATTCCTCCTGTTCTCCGAGGTATTCTAAATAATTTGTAACTTCAAGGTGGATAGCATTACCCACCGAAATCACTGTACTTATAGGAAGGTTATTTTTATTTCCGGTCGCGACTATTTCTTCAGATATAGCGCCTGACTGAGATATTAATGCTATTTTTCCTCCTAGAGGTAAATCGCGAAGAAAAGTTGCCGCAAACGGTGACTTGTTATTTAGATGAATACAACCTGCAGAGTTAGGACCAAAAACAGTGATACCAGCAGAATCTGTTTTACGTAACAGCTCCTTTTCTCTGCTCTGCCCTTTTGTCCCCGCTTCTCTAAAGCCACCCGGAAGAATCATTAAATTTTTATGTCCGCTGGCTGCAGCTTCGTCAACTATTTTGAGAATAAGGTCGGGACGGACCACTATAACTACGAGATCAGCAGGCTCTTTTATTTCAAGTAGAGATTTTTTGCATGTGATTCCTAAAATTTTCCCACCGCTTGGATTTACGGGTATTATTTTTCCAGCATATTTTGTTAAAACCAGGTTACGTAAAACGGCTCCGCCGGAACTTGTTATACGTTCACTAGCGCCTACAATAGCAACGCTTTTAGGTTGAAGAAACGGACGACAATCTCTCATCTCTATCATTATAAGCGCTCTTTATTGTTTCAATCAGAAAACATAAAATACAGATTTGCGAACGCACAAGGGCCAATGACCTCCTTCAAATAGTCTATATTTGGCCATAAAAGGAGCTTTGTTTTGTTGATTTCCGACTACCTCTAATCCTGCATGATAGCACGCCATAGTTGCGGCCCCTGCTGTCGAGCGAATTAGACCTGGATTTGCAATGTTACTGTGTGCAGCAGCTATTGCTGCTGCACCATGTATAACGTTAGAAACTTGTTCAGTAATGCTAGTTAGGGAAGATAGTAGTTCTGATTTACAGAAATTATTTTCAGCATTTTTAAGAAGTTTAATTCTAAGTCGATCTTCAGCATGCCACCAATCTCTATTCCAGTCTTCAGATTTTATGCAATTTTCAGCTTTTTCCCAAGAGGTGACTTGAGATATTGTGGTGTTTTTAAGCCCTATGCCAAGTACGTAGTCTTGGGCATCAGTATATTCCATGGGTGTTAGTTTTTGTCCTAGGACAGAAAACCATGAAGCAAAATTTAATCGGTTAGAAAACTGTGAAAGAGGGGGAATTAAAGCTAGCATTTAGTTGTTTCCACGATCCTCGCGCCACAGGCCCAGCGCCTGCTGTACTGGCCGGTCGGAGAAGCTAAACATAACAGCGTCTTCGTTAGCGATGTGCTTCTGCGGCATCCAGCACGGTACAACGAAGTGGTCACGCTTGGACCATTCAAATATCTGATCGCCAATGAATGATTTTCCTGAGCCTTCTACCACACTGAAAACAGTTGCGTCTGTGGATTTATAGGTTGAAGTTTCAAAACCCTTTGGTAAAAGTTGCATGAATGTGCCGAGAGTTGGCATTGCTGATTGTCCGTTGTCGGGATTGATGTACCGCAGTTTCAGGCCGTGACAGACATCCCATTCCTCGGTTTTTCGTATCGTCTCTAAAGCCTCGCGAGTTCGAACGTAGGGATAGTTGAAGATCGGCGAGTTAGGTGATTTCTGTTCGTGGTCGACAGGCGCTAGGCCCATACCATAGCGCGCCAGGGAGTCACCGCTGGGTCGAGCAGCTGGGTGGACTGTCTCGGGATAGGGTTCAGCAAATGTGGTGTCGAGGGTTTCGACAATAGGCACATCAAGTCCATCCAGCCAGACCATCGGCTGGTCGGTTTCGTTACCATGGTCATGCCAGGTCCAAGAGGGAGTCAGAACAAAATCACCCTCTTCCATGATGGTCTTCTCACCATCGACTGCGGTGTAAGCGCCAGATCCTTCAACGATGAAACGCAGCGCGGCTTGTGTGTGCCGGTGTGCCGGGGCAATTTCCCCCGGCATAATTAGCTGAAGGCCTGCGAACAGAGATGTTGTTACTCGATAACGGCCACGCATGCCGGGGTTTTCGAGGATCAGGACACGACGTTCTGCCTGCTCGGCGGTGATAAGATCGGCCGATTTCATCAATGTGTCGCGGATGTTGTTGTAGTGCCAGATATAGGGCTGACAGTCGCTCTTTGGCTCCTTCCGGGCGAAGGAATGTAGTACTTCCCACAAAGGTGCGAGGTTTTTCGGGTCGCAATCTTCTTTGTAGTAGGGCATCAGGTCAGGACGGACATCTGCGACGATCATATTTTTCTTCTCCTTATGAACCCCATATAAGTTTTATTTAGGGTGTTTCTAAGCCTATGTCAGGTAAAGTTAAACCTAGCCCTAGGACCAAATTTTGTGCACGGTTTATATAATCATCTAGCATATCTTCATTTGTGCGTTGTTTAATAGACCATTTGCGGTAGATTTCGTTATTCTTAGATTTTGGTCGCCCGAAAAATTTTGGTAAAATAGGGTAATATTGGTTTATTGCTTCTTGTATACTTATTTTTCCTTTCTCTGTTTGGCATATTTCAGTACAAAAATCTTTCCCAAATTGAGCATGAAAGCGTTCTTCCGGCATGGTCATTCGTGATAAGTTACGTAATGGTATAAAACTGCATTGTGCTAGGTCCTCTACCTGAAGAATTTCAGCAAGGTCAGCCAGTAGTTTTATAACGCAGAACTCTTCCCATGTTTGCAGGGGGAATTCAAAAATAGAAAGGGTTTTTTTAGAATCGCTGGGAACCATACGCTCGGGTTCTATGCCAATTTGTTCACCAAGCTCTTTAAACCTTACATGATGTCCATATTCTTCCATCGCCACCCTACAAGTTAACCACTTTGAGTAGGGAGTAGGTGCAAATGCAATTGCTGGTTCATCAAACACCTGTGCCCCATAGAGTTCATTCACAGCATGGCTAATTATAATTTTTTCTATAGCTATACGGTATTCCTTTGGTGCTTTTTTAAAGTCGTTAACAGTTTCTACATGGTCTCCAGGATTAACCATAGGAGGCTCCTTTTTTTTATACATTTGGTTCGGTATTAAAAGCTTCCAAATCCGTTCTCAAGTCTGTGTAATGAGGGCTAAATATTTCTGCAGCAGAGGTATTTAATGAATCAATATTCCAATCTGTATCATTGTTAACTAGCGTTGCAACAGGCCGAGGTTGTGAAAATAAAAAAATCTCTCTGCCACGAACACCAAATAATTGTCCATTGATATTTTGGCCATTGAGAGAACAAAGCCAACTGACTACCATTGCCACATGATTAGGTGATATCTTTAGGGCGCGCTCTTTATAGATACTCTGTTCGTCATTAGCGGGTACAATTGTTTCGGTCACTCTTGTGGCTGCAAAAGGAGCAACTGCGTTGCAGGTGATACCAGCGCGCAACAAATCCATTGCAGTAGTCCGCATCAATCCTAACATACCCGATTTGGCACTGGCGTAAGATGATTGCCCGTAGTTTCCATAAAACCCGGCTGTTGAAGTAATGTTAACAACTCTCCCCCAGTTGTAGGGTTCTCCACCTCTGTTTTCCTTTGAATGTTGTCGCATAATAGGAGCTGCGGCATTAGTTAAATACCATGCACCTGCCAGATTTGTTTTAAGCACCGCATCAAAGTCCTCTGGATTACTCTTAAAAATAAAACTATCTCTAAGAATAGCGGCATTATTCACAAGTATGTCCAGTCCACCGAATTTTTTAATTGCAAGTTCAACTGCAGCTTGGGCCGTTAATGGATCTGCAATAGAATCGGTATAAACATTAGTATTATTACCAATTTCATGGGCAACAGATTCTGCTACAGAGGGGTCAAATGTATCACCGTTTATTGAACTACCGACATCAGCTATAACTACTTTTGCTCCGAGGGAAACTAATGACTTGGTAATAGCAAGACCTATTCCTCTTGCACCTCCGCTCACGAGGGCTACGCGTCCTTTTAGTTCTTTGTTTTCCAATAAATTATTCATAAGGTTCCCGTCATTAAGGCTTTGTCAGCTTCGGTGTAAAATGCATCAGCATGAAAATCTTCATCTTGCACGCCAATTTTACGTAATTGATTAATACAGGTTTCGACCATTATTGGTGGGCCTGCAAGGTATACTTTTGTTTGATTTAGATTATCAAAATCATAAGCTATTGCATCAGCTAAGTAACCTTTGCGGTATTCAGATTGTTTTTGAGATTCTGATAAAATTATATTTAAAGAGAATCCGGAATGATCCTTCATAAGCTTCTTAAAGTGTTCGATTAAATAAAGGTCTGGTGTATCTCGAACACCAATATACAAATGTATTCTTCGTTTTGCTTTCTGTTCTAATGCCTTTTCTATTATAGATTTTATTGGAGCTAAACCTGTACTACCGGCAATAGCAAGAATAGGACCAGTATGATTGCGTCGATAATAAGATATTCCGTATGGACCCTTAATTCTGACAACATCCCCTATTTTAAGATTTTTGTTTACAAAGTTACTAATTTTACCGCCGGAAATTTTCCGAACATGAAATTCTAATAGATTACTTCCTGATTGATTGGCCATTGAATAATCACGCTGAGGGTGGCCTTTAAAAGTAATGTGTGCGTATTGACCAGCAGTGAAATTAAACGGACCTCCAGTTTCAATTGATAATTGAATACGGGTAATATCATGGGTCATATGCTCTAAATCAGTAACAACGCAGATTAGCTCACGTAGTGGATGGGCTACTAGTTCATCTTGTTCTAGATATGCGACCTCACAATCGCTCCAAGGCACTGCCCTACAAGCTAAAATAAGACCTGATTCTTTCTCTTCTTGGCTGAGGGCATGTTCTGAATAGGGCGACATTTGTATGTCGCCAGAGTATAACCTAGATTTACAAGCTCCACAGTTACCAGACTGGCATCCATGTGGGTATTCTCGACCGTTATTCAGCGCGGCTTGTAAAATAGTGTCCCCCATTTCAGCCTTTAATGGGGTGTGATATTGTTTAACAGTTACAGCAAAGCTCACTGGTTTGCCTTCATATAACTGCTAACACAAACTAAATATATCAACATGATTCAATTTCTTTCACAAAGAAACCTTTAAAGTTTGAGGGTATTTCTTTAGATTTTAACTTTTTTGAGTCTTTGGAATCTGTTTCTGCCCATATCCTTATTTCAGTGCCTTTTACGCAAACTTTATTTTGGTTTTTTATTTCATGAATTACCACTATTGTCTTACGGCGCCATTCATTTACATAACTAGTTATCTCAATTTTGTCGCCAAAACGCGTAGGTGACAAAAATTCGGCATGAGCATCAACTAAAGGAAATCCTATAGTTCCATATTTATCAAGCATAATTTCATAGCTAAGCCCAACACTATCAAACAAGTGCCTCGTAGCTTGGTCAAACCAAAAGAAGTAGTTAGGATAAAAAACAATTCTTGCAGGATCACAATGGCCCCACTCTACAGGTATTTTTATTGTATTTTTAAACATTATACTAGCCTTGGCATTTTTATGGATTTCATTGGTGAGAAGGTAATTGCGGAGTTTGTTGAGTTGAGTATTTCATTATATTTAGTGAATTCAGGGGATAAATTACTAGGTGGCTTATGTCCAATCGTCAGAGAATATAAAAAGAATATTTTTAATAATCTGAATTTATCTGAGAAAAACATCTACTAGAACTTTAAAAAAAACTAAAATATAATTGTAAAATTTGATAATATAGTTTTTTCTATAGTTTATTTCTTTCCTCGACTAAAACTCTATCATCTGCGAGAGAATCAATTTCTGAATCGCTGAAGCCATGTTCCGCTAGTATTGATCGCGCGTGCTGGCTAAATTTAGGTGGTGTTGAATTGATTGAACCAGGAGTACGGGAAAATTTAATTGGAATGCCTGTTCCTTTGTACCAGTCTAGTTCAGTAGCCATATCACGATGTATAGTATGTGGATGATTCATAACTTGTTCGGTGTTGTGTATAGGGCCGGCAGGAATACCGGCTAATAAAAGACGTTTACACAAATCTTCCCCGTTTACATTTTTCATGAGTGCAGCTAGCTCAGCTCGAAGATCACTTATGTTAGCAAGTCGATCAGGGTTGTTTGTAAAACGAGGGTCGTCTGATAACTCAGGTTTTCCTAATTCTTTACATAGCTTACGAAAAGCAGGGTTATTTCCGGCGGCAACAAATATCTCAACAGTTTTAGTGTTAAATTTATCATAGGGGGCGAGATTTGAGTGTTGGTTCCCAGTTATTTCTGGGACCTTTCCCCCAGATAAATAATAGTTTGGAACGTGGGGATGCATAAGTGCAATGGCACAATCATATAGTGTCATATCAATGTATTGGCCTTTTTTTGATCTTTGACGTTCTAATAGGGCCATTAATATTGCCACGCAGGTGTATAAGCCCGTACCCATATCAACGGCTGCAATTCCGACACGTGTGGGATCCTTGTCTTTGCCTCCATTAACTGACATCCAGCCTGCCATTGCTTGTATAATAGCATCATAACCTGGAAACCCGCCCATAGGTCCATCACTTCCAAAACCTGATATACGACAATGAATTAAATTTGGGAATTTTTTTGATATTACATCATTGTAGCCTAGTCCCCACTTTTCCATTGTGCCGGGTTTATAGTTTTCTAGTAAAACATCAGCATCTGCCAAGAGACGCATTAAGACACCCCTACCTTTTTGGGTGCTTAAGTCTAGGCCGATAGATTTTTTATTTCGGTTTAGGCCAATAAAATATGAAGCATCACCTTCATGGAAAGGTGGTCCCCAGTCACGTGTTTCATCGCCTTGTGGTGGCTCCACTTTGATTACTGAAGCACCATGATCACCAAGTATCTGAGTGCAATAAGGTCCACCTAAAACCCGAGCGAGGTCGATAACCTTAATTCCCGTCATTGCTCCGGCAGAGTGTTTTTTTTCAGTATCAGACATATAATATTATCAGATATTTATCTAAAGGATTAATTAAACTTAAATACTACAGTATTAGCCAGCAAGTTTTTTCTTAAGTTCTTCTGCGTTAGGAGCTAGGTTGTAATCTTGGCTTAATTCGCCGTCACCGACCGGATGTTTTGCCGTAAAGAAACGCGCAGGCCCGCCAACTGCTCTTACTGTATGTGCAGTATTACGAGGTATATGTACTAACTCTCCTGGTCCAATGTTTTTAACCTCTTCCCCCAATACCATGCGCAACTCTCCTTCTAAAACAAGAACAAACTGTTCCTCGTTAGGGTGAAAATGTGGCGGAGGTCCAATTTCATCTTCATAGGTCATTACTCCTACTTTCATGAATTCTCCCACGACTGTTGCCGCCATTCCTGGCGCTGTTTTATCCATTTTTGTTTTCATGTCATTTATATTGAAAAAAGGCATCTAAAGCTCCCTAATATTTTTGTTGTTAGAGTTGGTTATTAGTTTTCTTATTTGGTGTCACTCAAGTTATATGATTTGGTTAAGCTGGATATCAGTTTGTTTATTTTTAATTAGCGAAAACACGTTTGGCAAAAGCCGGGTAGGTTTCGGAAACTTCTTCTGCAACTAATCCCCTAATTAATTCAATAGTGGTCTTACTCGGCGTTGGTGTTTGGGGTATATTTATTGGTTTTTCATAAGTGAATCCAGTCATTTCATCTATTTCTTCAGCAGTATGCCCAGGATGTACTGATTTAAGACAAAATAAACCTAATTTTTTATTAAAGGTAAAAACGCATTTACCAGTTACTAGGGCATAAGGGCCTCCAGGCCTGTACACGTTTTCAGCACTTATCCCCGGTGCACTAATAAAATCAACTTTTGGCACTAATACTCTTGGTGTGTGCTCTTCTCTAAAAAGAATGACCCTAGGAACTAAAAAATACAAATAGGCTGACCCAAAAGACCCTGGGAATCGGGCTTTACTGCGTGGGTAATCACCAATCCCAACCAAATTAATATTTGCTCTACCGTCAATTTGTCCGCCCCCCAGAAAAAAAGCGTCTATTCGGCCTTGTGCAGCACAGTCAAACAGTTCTGTGCCACCATTGGTAAATGCATTATTTTCTTCACTACCCAACATTGATACACGCAGCTTTCCACCGCTTTTTGCGCGAGCAAGTAGTGCTGCGCTTCCTGGGATAGGTGAAGAGGCACCTATAGCTACATGGCTAAGACCTTCGAGCATCTCGGCAATGGTAGAAATTATTAACTCTTCTGGCTTAAATTGGGTGTTCATTCTTTAATGTCGTTATTTAGCACATGCTGTGATAGGTAATTCTGGAAACCATCCTCTGTCTTCGCCATGTCTATGTATAACTTTAGATGCGCGTCGTCGGCTGGATAAGTACCGAATAAACCTACTGGCCAAGCACCATTCTTAGCTAAAGCTAAAGCATTGATATACAAACTTGGAATTGTTCCCGCGGCCATATTGGTATCATGTAACAAGTTACCCTTGTAGAGATTTTCATAGGTTACAAGTGTAGTTTTGGATGCGTGCGCCATAACCATCATTTCACGACGGACCCCTATCCAGACATTTCCATCCCTGTCAGCAAGAGGTACATGGATTAATGTAACGTCCGGGGTAATAGCTTTTACCATTACCAATGGACCATCTTCTTCATTAAAAGGGTTTGTTCCTACTATCCAGTCATCACGTTGTTTTAGTAAATCAGATCCAATGATACCCCTTACAGGCATATAAGGGATTCCTTTTTCTGCGGCCTGAAGCCCCGCATGGATGGCTGGGCAAGTGCCATCAATCATCTTAATAGTACCTTTTTTTATAGCATCAGTGAATCTAGGTGCCAGACCGTACTCACCAATAGTTACTGCTGCCGTTTCTACAGTGGATACGCAGCCAGAACCTATTAACATGTCACCTTGAAACCCTATAGATGGTACACCTACAAGGTGAAGGTCGCGTACTTTACGTTTTATTAATGAACGCACTACTTTCATTGCGCAACCACTATAGTCAGGAGCCAGTGCCAGCTTAGTTCCGTTATCAATAAGTTCAATAAGAGTATTAAGATTATCGAGATGTAGTGACACTATTGTTTTCCTGTTGTTGAGCCGCAGGGATATGACAAGTATGATATCATAAATAATTATGTCTCGAAGATAAAGGAGATGGATAAAAATGAATTTTGACCTACCCCATGAAGTTCAATCTATTATTGAGACTACCCAGCATTTTGTTAAGGTTGAAATTTTACCTAATATAAATTCGTTTGAGTCCTCAGGAGAGTTTCCGTTTTCATTAATAAAAAAAATGGGTGACACAGGTTTTTTCGGAGCTGCTTTCCCTGAAGAGCTTGGTGGGACAAATGCTGGCTTTCTAGCTGTAGCAGCGATTTCCGAAGAATTATCACGTCTCTCACCTGAATTTGGCTACGCTATGAATATGCAGGCAATGACGTGTCCATTTACTATTTATAATTGGGGCACAGAAGAACAAATCTCACGCTACGTTCCGGATCTAATTTCTGGGAAAAAAATAGGGATGTTTGCCCTTTCTGAGCCTGGTGGAGGTTCAGATGCAGCTGGAGCTATGCAAACCAAGGCGATACGAGATAAAGATGTTTATAGGTTGAATGGCTCAAAGCAGTGGATAACTTTTGCTGATGTGTGTGATACAGGTATTTTATTTGCAAAAACTGATCCAAGTGCAGGCTATCATGGTATAACAGCGTTCATAGTTGAGCCTAAGGTTTATGAAGGTTTTACAGCTAAACCTATTTCAATGTCTGGCTTGTCTAATGTATTATGTTCGAATTCGGTTTATCTGGATGACTTTGTTGTACCTGTCGAGAATCGTATAGGTAATGAAGGAGAAGGTTTTAAAATTGCTATGAATGCTCTTGAGTATGGTCGCCTTACAGTATCTGCTCGTTCGGTGGGGTTAGCGCAGGCGTGCTTTGAGCATTCAGTAAGCTATGCTAATGAACGTGTTATAGGGGGAAAACCTATAGGTCATTACCAAATGATACAGCATCTTATCGCTGACATGGCAGTGAATATAGATGCAGCACGCATATTAGTAGAACGAACGGGCTCACTTATGGACCAAGGAAAAAAATCCTCTCGTGCTACTTCTAGAGCTAAGTATGCTGGTGTTAATGCAGCTAAGCATGCTGCTGCTTCAGCAGCAGAAATATTTGCAGGCTATGCTTTGGCAGATGAATACCCTATCAAGAAATTTACTGCTTACGTAAATATGTTAGCGGTAGGCGAGGGCACTCCAAACGTTCAACGCGTTTTAATTGCAGAAGATGCACTTGGTACAAAGGATGCTAACAGGCATCCAGTCCGTAATCGACTACGCAACTAGGAGATTTTTATGTCTGAAGAAAGTTTATCCGCAGCTGATATTAACGTTTTGGGAAGGCCTAACTCTTATATAGGTCGCAGTGTGCCACGTCCTAATGCACGGCGACTTCTTTCTGGTCAGGGTCAATTTGTAGATGATTTAAAGTTACCTCGCATGCTTCATGTAGCATTCGTACGCTCTCCATATGCTAATGCAAGTATTACGAATATTGATTTTAGTGAAGCAGCATCCAGTTCTGGAGTTGTAAGAGTAGTTGATGGAAAAGAACTACAAGATTTCTGTACTCCCTGGGTAGGTGTTTTAACGCACTTTAAAGGTTTAAAATCACCGCCTCAACACGCGATCGCTGTTGAACGTGTTTGTTGGCAAGGAGAAGCTGTAGCTGCGGTTATCGCTGAAAGTCGTGCAGAGGCAGAAGATGCTGTAGCACTTGTAGATGTTACTTACGAAGAGTTTCCGGCAGTTGTTGATCCTGAGACTGCTATTGATCCTTCCAGCCATGTGATACATCCCGAAATGGGAGATAATATTGCTTTTAAGAATGCAGTAGAAGCTGGTGACGTTGATGCTGCCTTTGCAGAAGCTGAGCTAGTAGTCGAAGAAACATTTCAATTTGAACGCCATACTGGAGTTACTTTAGAACCAAGAGTTATACTTTCTGATTATAGTGAAGTTGAAGACTTATTAACTGTTAATATGTCTTTTCAAGCACCTCATATGATGCAACATATTTTCGCAGCTCATATTGGAGTGCCTGAAGGTAATGTAAGGGTTATATGTAAGGATGTCGGTGGGTCTTTTGGTATAAAGGTACATGTCTATGCTGATGAAATGGCGACGGTTGCTATATCAAAAATGTTGTGTCGACCAGTAAAATTCACGGCAGATAGACTTGAGTCTTTTGTGACAGATATACATGCAAGACATCACCGAGTTCATGGGCGAATGGCATTTTCCTCCAAGGGAGAAATTCTTGGGATTGAAATTGATGCTCTTACAGGAATTGGTCCGTACTCGATGTATCCACGGACCAGTGCGATGGAAGCAAATCAGGTGATAAATTTCACTGGAGGAACATATAAACATAAAAACTATAGAGCTAAAACTACGGTTGTTTTTCAAAATAAAAACGTGATGTGTCAGTACCGTGCGGTGGGTCATCCAATTGCCTTTGCTGTCACGGAAGGGCTTCTGGAAAAAGGTGCTAGACAACTTGGAATAGACTCTTTGGATGTCCGACGTATTAACTTTATTCCCGATGATGCTTACCCTACTAAAGGAGCTAGTGGGATTATATTTGAGGCACTATCGCATGAAAAAACCCTAGAAAAATTAATGTCAATGATTGATTACGAGTCTATAAAAACTGAACGCGACAGCCTAAGAAAAGATGGTGTATATAGGGGTATTGGATTCGCTTCGATGATCGAACTGACTAACCCTGGGGCAAAGATGTATGGTATTGGAGGGGCACATATTTCATCACAGGATGGAGCTCAGGTGCGTTTGGACTCTGGTGGGTCAATTATTGTTCATACAAGCGTAACAGAACAAGGACAAGGCACCGATACAATCATTGCACAAGTTGCTGCAACTGCTTTCGGAACTTCAATAGATAAAGTACGCGTGGTTACCGGTGATACTGATAACGTCCCGACAGGTGGAGGTACTTGGGGCTCTCGGGGAGCTGGCATTGGCGGAGAGGCTGTGCTTTTGGCTGCAAAGCAGCTCCGAACTAATGTAGTGGAGTTGGCAGGTGAGTTATTGCAGGCTGATGCCACATCATTAGATATAGTCGATAGTATAATTGTTGATAAAAAGACCGGCACTGAGCGTATGCCTTTAACTGAAGTGGCTCGTATTGGTTATTTTCGATCGGATTTAATACCTAAAACCTTTCAACCCGAACTTATGGCAACTAAACATTATTTGCCGAGGGAATATAATATAGCCTTTACTAACGGTATTCAGGCTTCTTATGTTGAGGTTGATCCTGAGACTGGTCTTGTAAAGTTATTAAACCATTGGGTGGTAGAAGACTGTGGTACCGTTATAAATCCATTGTTGGTTGATGAACAGGTACGTGGAGGAGTTATCCAAGGACTTGGGGGAGCTTTAATGGAAGAATGTGTCTATGATTCTGCCGGTAATATGACAAATGCTAATATGGCTGACTATTTAGTTCCAATGGCTAACGAGATGCCAGATATTGAGGTGGGTCACATAGAAACTCCTACTATGGATTCAGAATTAGGGGCTAAAGGAGCTGGAGAAGCGGGAACAGCGGGGGCACCAGCTGCGGTAATGAATGCTATTAATGATGCTTTAAGCCCTTTTGATGTTAGGATTAACCATCAGCCAATTACCCCACAAAGAATTCTTAAAGCGTTGGGTAAGTACTAATATTTAGAACAGATACAAAATAATACATAAGAATTATTTTGTATCTGTTCTACTCTTTGGCCTTAGAGGTTTTAGGATAAATAAAAATGTCTACAGTTGAAATTGTAAGTTCAAGCACTTGCCCTTTTGCTCAGCGCACGCGTATGGCTCTTCTAGAAAAAAACATCGATTTTAATTTGGTTGAGATTGATCTTGAGAATAAACCGAATTGGTTCTTAAAGATATCTCCATATGGTAAGGTCCCGATCTTACGTCACAATGATAAAGTAATATTTGAATCTTCTATTATAAATGAATATTTAGAGGACGTGTTTCCTCATAAAAATTTGCTGCCGGAGGATCCTGTAGTTAGAGCAGAGGCAAGAATCTGGATTGATTTTGCTAATATTCGATTTATCCCCCAAGTTTATAAACTGATGTTGGCGCAAGACTCAGTAAGACAAAAGGTCCATGAGGAAAAACTAATAAACGCCTTGCTAATGATGGAACATGAAGGTTTGGGTAAATTATCAGACGGACCATATTGGCTAGGTGAAAAAATTAGTCTTGTAGATTTAAGCTTTTTACCTCATTTGCAGAGATTATGTGTATTGAAGCATTACAGGAATTTTGAGATTCCTGAAGAGTGCATTTTGCTTAAAGCCTGGTTACAACTTATGCATCAACGGCTTTCTGTTCAGTCTATGTTGACTAGTGAGAAAACACTTATAGATAATTGGTCAAAATACGCTTTTAATACTAGTACTGGGACGACGGCTTCCGATATGCGCGAGATATAAAAATCCATAAAGTATAAATACATACTTAAATGTAAGCATTATTTAGTATTATATATTTCAGCAGATCTGTATCATGTGTCCATTATCTATGAGACTATAATACGCAAAGATAGAAATGGAGAGTAATGGTACATATACATGAAATGCCAGAACACCTGGCCAAGGCGTTGATTAACCAAGAGTTGCCAACTTACGAAACTACACCTTGGGTGGAAGCAAAAAAGCTAAAAGATAGTAAGATTGCTATAATTAGCACAGCTGGTTTACATCGAAGTGAAGATGCACCTTTTGTTCCTGGTGCAGGAGACTATCGAGTAATTCCAGATGACGAGGATATGGGCAATCTTATGATGAGCCATCTCTCAACTAATTTTGACCGTACCGGGTTTTTTCAAGACGTTAATACCGCTTTTCCTATCGATAGGTTACATGATTTAAATGATCTTGGCGTTGTCGGCTCGGTTGCGACTCGACATTATTCATTTATGGGAGCAACCCCCCCGCATATGATGGAGCCAGTTGCTCGGGATCTTGCGGATTTGCTGAAACAGGATGAAGTTGACGCTGTCATTCTTGTCCCCGTCTGACCCCAATGTACGCGCGCCGTGGGCGGGCTAGCACACGTTATAGAAGGTGAGGGTATTGCAACTACACACATAAGCTTAATTCGTGAACACACTGAGCGAATGAAACCACCCCGGGCATTAGCTGTTAAGTTTGAGTTGGGCCGTCCGTTTGGTGCTCCAAATCAACCCGACTTTCAGCGTAGGGTTCTACATGATTGTCTCGGAATACTAGAGTGCGAATCGGGCCCAGTTATTCAAGACTTCCTTGACCTACCACCTGAAAGCGAAAATGAAGACTTACAAGGTTGGGCGTGTCCTGTGAACTTTGCTGCTCCTATGGAAGATATTAGTGATGCCGATTTAGTCTATCAGTCTCTTTCTCAAGAAATTAATCTATTACGACCTTGGTATGATGAAGCAGTAAAGAATTTTAATCGTTCAGCTTTTGGCATTTCAGGAAAGACAACGGACGAGATAGTTAGATTTATTGCAGATATTCTAGTTGCACCTGAAATTCAGAAGCCGCCTATCCCGGGTGAGAATCTTGGTGTTGGTTTTAAACGTATGGCAGATGATCTTCGTTACTTTTATACTGAGGCAGCTATCGCTCGACCAGATCAAAAGACAAGCGATATTGAGGTTGCTAATTGGTTATGGGGCGAAACCACCCTTGGCAAAGTCCTTGTGGCGATACGTGACTATTCAATGGAAAGCGATGACCCATCTTTAAAAGCTATGGCAGTTACGGCTATGGTGCCAACTCATCAACGCCATAGAACCAAACATGGGTAACATAAAGGCCTACCATAAGTAGTGTTTATTTTGAATCTGCTAATGTATCCTGAGCAGGATCTATAATTGATGTCTTTATTCTTCAAGCCATCAGTTGTATTCCAGCGCAATACTATTCTTGTTGCTTCATTATTGTTTCTGTTTGTTGGGACTGGCAGTATCTACTTCATTGTAGTTGCTATGAAACAGATTTCTAATGATTTTTTATGGCCGCGGTCAGTACCATCTATTGCTTATGCACTACAATATTTTGGAGCAGGAACCGGTGGTATCTTTATGGGCTGGTGCTTGGATAGGCGAGGAATGGCGATACCAGCCCTAACGGGGGCTATAATGGTAGGCTTGGGCACTATTTTAACTAGTTTGGTTACAACTCAGTGGGAGCTATACCTAATTTACGGAGTAATGCTTGGTTTTTTTGGTAGGTCAACTCTTTTTGCTCCTTTGACCGCTAATATTACTCGCTGGTTTGAGCATAACAAAAGCCTTGCGGTTGGTGTCGTCGGATCAGGACAGGGTCTGGCAGGTATGGTTTGGCCTCAGACATTTCATTATTTAATCAATGCGTACGGATGGCGACAAACAGCCTTAATTTATGGTATTTTTTCGTTAGTAACGATGCTTCCGTTGGCGATTATCTTAAAACAAAAACCACCTAAGGTTGTTTTTCGAAACTCATCTGAAAGTATTATTTTAACGTCAGCCTCCAAGATTTATCAGTATATATCACCGCGAGTAATTCAAGTCTCGTTATCGATTGCCTCAGTTGGTTGCTGTGTGGGTATGTCTCTTCCTTTAGCACATATAGTTAGCCATGTTAGCGACCTCGGTTTTGATCCGGCACGAGGGGCTGAAGTGCTGTCGATTATGCTTGCCAGCTCTGCGGTTGCTAGCTTTTTTGGAGTTGGTTTTCTTGGAAAAAGATACGGGGGTCTTGGAGCCTTAATTATTTTTTCCACTGGCCAGGCAGCTTTGTTAGCAGTTCTGGTTTTTGTTGATAGTCTAATAGGAGTTTATATTGCCTCAGCTCTATTCGGACTTGGTTATGGTGGAATTTTGCCCTGCTATCCGTTGATTGTTCGAGAGCTGCTTCCTGAAGCAGAGGCTGGTAGGCGTACTGGTATTATATTATTATGTGCGGGTATTGGTATGGCTATTGGTTCTTGGCTGGGAGGGTATATGTTTGATTTGACCGGAACTTATCAGCTGGCCTTTTTAATCGGTGTTGTTTTTAATATTGGTAACCTCGTTATTATTATTAGTTTGGTATTACGAAAACGTAAACTAAGTTTATAGCTAACCCTATAATGGTAGTTTTTTTATTTAGAAGGTAACTTTGTTAAAAAATATTATAAATTTATACTCTGAAAAATTATTATTAATAATTAAACAAAATTTACTAAATCATGATCAATGCTTTCTCTGGACACAGAACCTATAATAGCTGCATCGGGCGCCATTGATTTACGCAGTTCTAAGATACAGTTCCGAGCATTACTTTTGGGGACACCAAACAATAGTCCTCCCGCTGTCTGTGGATCAAACATCAATGGATAAGCAGAATGCTCTATAGCTTGATAATTATTTTTTACAGAATTTTCGTTTGCTTGTTTGAGTGAACTTTCAAATCCCAGTAGAGATAATTCTTTAGCGCCTGAGAGTAATGGTAGTGATTCGAGGTTTATTGAAGCGCTGACATTTGAAGCGCGTAACATTTCGATTAAATGACCCATCAGACCAAAACCAGTTACATCAGTACATGCTGAGGCGCCATATTTTTTTAGTATTGATACACAAGGTCCAACAGAGCGGAGCATAGAGGTAAAAGCCGAATCAATCCAATCCGCCCTTGTCTTAGCCTGCATATCAGCAGCAAATAAAACGCCAGTTCCTAATGGCTTTGTTAAAATTAATGTGTCACCAGGGATTAGGCCACTTTTCAGCAAAAGCTTTGTGGAGTCGGCGTACCCATTGACAGTAAGACCGAACGCTAACTCAACTCCCTCTCCGGTATGACCTCCTGCTAGAACTGCTCCTGCTTCTGATAGTGTCTCGGTAGCCCCAGCTAATAGTTGATATAAATCTTCAGCTATAATTTCATCGCTGTCATGAGGTAAAATGATAGCAGCTAAAGCCGAATGTGGTTCTGCACCCATTGCAAATATGTCTCCAAGGCAATGATTAGTAGCTATACGTGCGAAGAGATACGGATCATCAGTAAAACTTCGAAATTGGTCAACGGTCTGGATCAATGCTTTGTCTAATGGTGGTATTATTACAGCCGCATCATCAGGTGTATCTATGCCCTGTGCTAGTCCTTCTTTTTTTTGAATGGGTATTCGTTCTAAGACTCGATTTAAAATTGATGCGGGAACTTTGGCACCGCAACCGCCACACCTCATTTTTTCAATATCACTTATGTTTTTGCTTGTGGTTTTGTGGTTCACCATTTCTGGTAAGGTTTGATATTTTTCTATCCACCTACGATCTATCCTCTCTTTCCATCGTCGGACCCATTTCCCTGATATAACTAAAGATCCACGAGCCGCTACAGCGCTATTATCGCCTGTGGTAATAAGTGCTAGGGTTTGTTTTTGTGGGCGGTAAGGTTTAGGTTTTTTTTCTTCAAACTCTCGGCGCAAATTTTCGGCTAAAACTGGACCTTGGCGGACCGCATATACGCCAGATTTAGGTAAATTATAATTTTCCATTGATGCAATATCGCCAGTTGCATATATCTCTGGGTGTGACACTGAGCGAAGATAGTCATCAATACGCACAAAGCCGTTGTGGTCTAGGGCCAATCCTGTGTCCGAGAGCCAATTGGGAGGCTGAGCATTAGTAACTAAGATCGTTTTATCTGCTGATAAAACTTGTCCAGTATTAAGCTTTACGCAATTAGAACCTATTACATCGACACGAGCGTTTGTTATAGCAATAATTTTACGTTTAGTAATATTCTTTAATATTTTTTTGCGTGCTGCTAAATTGAAGTTTGGAAGTAATGTGTTTTTAGATTCCACTATAGTAATAGTTAAGTGATTAGGGTTTTTCTCGAGTAAAGAATTATTTCTTCGTAATTGCTGATCAAGAGACAGAGATAGCTCTACTCCACCTGCCCCCCCTCCAATTATAATAATTTTATAACTATCTTTTTTGTTTATAATTTCGTCACTTATTTTGCTTTGTTCGGCAAGAAATTTATCAAGCGGTTTTACTGGTAAAGCATGTTCAGCACCAGAAATATTAGGAAACGAGGGAACAGAGCCTATATCAAGCGATAATAAATCATATCGCATTGCGGGGCGGTCGGTTACGTGAACAAGTTTTTGTAATAGATCTAGTTTTGTAGCTGAAGAGTGTATTAGTCGAGCGTGCGCGAAGGATGCTAATCGACGTAAATCTATATGCCCTTCGGAATGTTGGTAAGTCTGTGATATTAAACCTGGCACCATGCCGGAATAGGGAATTAAAACATCTCTAGAAATAAGAGTTAATCTAACCCCCGGGTGCGGGTGCATACCATATCTTTTTAGTACGTGGACGTGGCTGTGTCCTCCTCCTACTAGTATAATATGTTTTTTAATAGGTTCAGTTTCAACTAGCATTTTTTTTACTGGATAATTATTATAATAATTTATATTGGCGGAAGAGGGTGGGAGTCGAACCCACCAGGCACGTCTAACGCCCCTCACCGGATTTGAAGTCCGAGCGCCCCAACCGGGGTGCGATCCTCTTCCAAAAAACATTTGATCAGCTTTAACAGATGTCGCAATTGCTTTCACTATTTAAAAAGTAATTAGTTTAATTTGGCATTTTAAGCTTAGTCTAGTATTCTAGTAAACGTGATAACACAGTATTTTACAGAATAATGAGTTGTTTTTAAGCTATTTATAAAAAACAAGGAGTTTCTCATGGATGGAGCTGGAGTTACTGAAGTAATATTACAGTTCTTTATATTACCCTTCGTAGTAATTTTTTTAGCTAGTCTGGTTCAGATGGGTATAAGATACGGAAATTTGTCAAGTATTCCTTGGTTTGATACGCAACGCGAAGCCTACATATCATTGGTTATAGCGGCTATAGTTACAGTAGCGGTAACCCTTATGATTGGTGGTCCTGAGCTATTTGTTTTGTATTGGCGACCTCTGATTACCACTGTAATTGTCTTGCCGATAGCATTTGGTGCTGCTCTAATAACCTATGGACTGTGGCACAGAGCACGGAGGTAAAACTCATTTATTAGCTGTATCTGAAGTTATGTAATTTGCCTCAACTAGGCTACCAGCGCCGGTAAGAACATTAAATATTTTCAATTCCGTGGATATGTTTTTGTTTTTTAACCAATGGGTAGTGCCTTTTGGTATAAATACAAAGCTACCTTTATTCACTGGTGATTGATAATTTTCTGAGCCAGCCAGACCCTCACCGGAGGTTACGTAGTATATTTGTTCGCAATTGTCGCTTCGGCTTGGTGCCATCCCTCCCCCTGGTTTAAAACTTGCGAATATAAGTGCGTTTTCACTGCCATTATGGGTGCCGATGGGTATTTGCAGATCAGCCTTGATATAGACATTACTTTCATCAATAGTTTTACCGCATTCTTCGATTCGTACTAAAACGCCTTCATTAAGCCCTTTTCGAGGCATGGCCATATCTTTAGCGTTAGCGTGGCCACAAAATTTATACCCGGTTTCAGGCACGGATGGTGCTCCAACGTAGAAACCAATTACCTCTGCATCTTCTTCCTTTGTTTCATTATAAAAAAAATGTTCTGTTCCTCTTGGCATTAGACGGCAGTGACCGCTAGTTACTTCGGCTCGACTATCACTTTGTCCAACAATACCATGACCTTTTAGATATACTGCGATTTCATCACAGTTTTTATGAAGGTGCTTAGCGTGCGTTGAGCCGGGCCTGAAGATTGAGTGGAAAACAGCTGTCGAACTTCCATCATTCCCAGTTATTGGAAGGCGAAACTCAGAGATTGCCCAACCGTCTTTTTTCTCCATACGTTCAATTTTAATTTTATTAATATGGGTTATAGTAATCGGCGATGACATTATAATTTCCCCACTTGATGCGTATATTTATGCTTTTAACAAAGTAATTAGCACGCAATCATAAAAATCTCTATCAGAGAATGTAACCTTTTTTTTATTAAGATTGTCATATTTTATAAGATTGGTTCTTTGTGTTAGAAAATATTATTTTATACAATCAAACAGGAATTTTGTATGGTTACTAAAACCCCTCGAATTGTTATTTTACCAGGTGATGGCATTGGCGTTGAAGTTATGGAGTGCGCTCTTTGCGTAATAGATGCTGTTTATCGTATTACTAAGGTAGAACTAGATCTAGTTCATATGCAGGCCGGAGCAGGAACATACTTAAAAACAGGGGATGCCCTTCCAGATGATGTTATAGAGACAATTAAAAAATCAGATGCTGTATTACTGGGTGCAATGGGATTACCAGATGTAAGATATCCTGACGGAACTGAAATAATTCCTCAAATTGATTTGCGCATGATTCTGAGTCTCTATGCTGGGGTTCGTCCAATAAGGCTGTTACCAGGCGCATTTACACCACTAAAAGATGTCAGAGCGCGTGAATTAGATTTCGTTATTGTCCGTGAATCAACTGAAGGACTATTTGCTAGAATGCATGAGGGTAAGATTGAAGATGACAAAATAGCAGAGGACCGCTTGATAATTACTCGAAAGACTTCTGAGCGTCTTTTTGATTACTCATTTAAGTTAGCGCGACATCGTAAATCTATGGGTCATTTAGGAAAGGTCACATGTGTTGATAAGGCTAACGTCTTTAAGTCAATGGCTTTTTTTCGGAATATTTTTGAAGAGCGAGCTAAAGCCTTTCCAGATATTCTTACTGATAAACAGTATGTTGATGCTGCTGCTTTAAATTTTGTAAGAAACCCTTGGGACTTTGATGTTGTTGTTACTGAAAATATGTTTGGTGATATTCTGTCCGATTTAGGGGCGGGACTTGTCGGGGGAATGGGAATGGCACCTTCTGCAGACATAGGAGATACTACAGCAGTTTTTCAGCCCAGCCATGGAACGGCGCCTGATATTATGGGTACAGGTAAGTCTAATCCAACAGGGATGATCCTATCGGTTGTATTGCTGCTCAAGTGGTTAACTAGCAAAGGTTGGAGTAATGATTATTTCAAAGCCGCTAGTTTATTAGACGAAGCCGTCTGCATAGCATATGCCGATGGTAAATTGGTTCCTTATGAGGCGGGGGGTAATGCAGGAACAAAAGAAATACTAGATCGCATTTTAGGTAATTTATAGATATTCGTACGTCGGTCTAGCTTAGATAAGAAATGAGTTTTTAAGAAAATTTTATAATTTATTGGTATTTCTTTCTATATGAATTTGAGATGAATACCTAAGCAATTTGAATGTTTGGAGGTATAATGGGAGAATTTTCCATTGGGCAAGGGGTAACCAGGAAAGAAGATTGGCGCTTGCTTACCGGGCAAGGGCTTTTTCTAGATGATATGGCATTTGGTCGTGTGCTTTATGCAGTTGTTGTTCGTTCCCCTCACGCTCATGCAGAAGTTAACAACATAAGTATTAATGAAGCTTTGTCCTCTCCAGGTGTGAATACAATACTAACTGGGGAGGATTATCTTTCCGATGGACTTGGTCCAATTCCATCAATGCCTCCTTACAAGAAACGTGATGGTTCACCAATGTTTGTTCCTGATCGTCCGGCCATAGCTTTAGATATGGTTCGTAATATTGGATACCCAGTTGCAGTGGTGGTTGCTGAGACCGTCGAGCAAGCTAAAGATGCTGCTGAATTAATTGAAATTAATTACACGCCATTACCGGCAGTGATCTCTGCTTATGATGCTTTTCAACCAGAAGCACCACAACTGTACGAAGGCTGTCCTGGAAATGAGTCTTACTTTTATGAGGTTGGAGATGAGGTTGCTGTTAAATCTGCGTTTGCTTCTGCTGAACACGTTGTTCAGCAACGTCTAGTTATTAATAGAGTAACTGCTAACGCAATAGAAACTCGTGGGGTGGTTGGTCATTACGATAATGGCACAGGACGTTATACCTTATACTCTGGATTTCAAAGGCCATATTTTTTTAGAAAAGATATTGCTCAAATAACTTTGAAAATACCTGAAACGCAGCTGCGTTTAGTTACCGGAGACATTGGAGGTAGTTATGGCTTGCGCGGATCAATATATCCTGAAATGATCTTAATGCTTTGGGCTGCTAAGAGGGTCGGCCGACCAGTGAAATGGCAAGCTGACCGAAGTGAAAGTCATATTAGCGATGATGACGGACGCGATAATATTGTTGATGCGTCTTTAGCGCTAGATAAAAATGGTTTTTTCCTTGGTGCTAAATTCCGCAGTTGGGGTAATCTTGGGTCGGCTGTTTCGTTTCGTGGTGCGCTTCCACCAGCAGTGCATATTGGAACTGCTGTTGGCGTTTATAATATTCCTGCGGCTTATGCCCAAATTTCCGGGATGCTAACAAATACTCACTCTACGTCTCCATATAGAGGTGCTGGTCGACCAGAAGCTTCATACATGATCGAACGGCTCGTTGAATTAGCTGCTGTGAAACTCTCTATTGATTCCACTGAGTTAAGACGTTGCAATTATATAAAACCAAGTGAGATGCCTTTTAAAACGGCTCTGACATATACCTATGATAATGGTGAATTTGAGAAAAACATGGATCTAGCGATGAGACTAGCTGACTGGGAGGGTTTCGAAGAGCGAAAAGGTGAATCTGCAGGTCGAGGAAAGTTGCGGGGTATTGGTATGTCAAACACCATTGAGCATGCAGCGGATGCTGGAATAGAGACATCAGAGATTCGTTTTGACCCAGGCGGTGCTGTGACCATAGTTTCTGGTGCAATTTCGCATGGACAAGGACATTATACTACTCAAACCCAGATACTAGTAGATCAGTTAGGTGTTGATCCAGAGCTAGTAAATTATATACAAGGTGACACAGATAAAGTTGCCTTTGGCGTAGGGACTGGAGGTTCTCGTTCTACAACAATGAGTGGCAGTGCTATTGTATCTGTTTCTAATAAAATTCTTAAAAAAGCCCTCAAATTAGCTGCACACCTTTTAGAATCTTCTGAGGAAGACATAAATTTTTCAGAGGGGGTTTTTAAGGTGGTAGGAACAGATCGTATGCTAGGCATTCATGAAGTCGCTAGGGCATCTTTTGAGGTTAGTAAATTACCAGCTTATATGGAACCAGGTCTTTATGAAACAGCTACATACCGGTCACCCGGTGGAAACTTTCCTAATGGTTGCCATATATGTGAATTAGAGGTAGATCCCGAGACCGGGTTTGTGGATGTTTTAGGTTATTTTGTAGTTGATGATGTTGGTACAGTAGTAAACCCTTTGCTTCTTGAAGGGCAGATCATAGGTGGAATCTCTCAAGGGATGGGACAAGTACTTATGGAAGATAAAACATATGATGCAAATACTGGCCAAGTTTTATCTGGGTCCTTCATGGATTATAGTATGCCGCGTGCAGATGATTTCTGCGGTTTTGTAATTGAGAATAATGCAGTACCAACTTCTATGAATCCGCTTGGTGTAAAAGGAGCTGGTGAAGCGGGAGCGGTCGGCGCTTTATCAGCAGGTGTAAACGCCATAGTTGATTCTCTCTCAATATACGGAATTAGTCATATTGATACGCCGGCAACGCCTTACAGAATTTGGCAAGCTATTCAACGGGCTTGTGCAGAAACGTAGCTATATAAAGAAATGATGAGTTGTTGTTAATTTATGAGAGATTATATTATCTATTTCTTGTTCTCATTTATTTGAAATACTTCTCGGGCTGGTTTAACTAGGGTACGTACGTTTCCCGAGCGCTTTGATAGTCCGCAACGGTCGAAATATTCTAATAACTCTATCGTTAAATTCCGTCCCATCCCTGCGTGATCACGAAATTTACTAGGGGTTACTCCATCAACTAGTTCTTTTGACAAAGCCTCAAATTTAGAGGCTAGTTCAGTTAAGGAATCACGTTCGTAGAACCTGTTTTTGCTTATCTGTATTACTAAACCTAAATTAGTAACTCGATGCAAGAATCGGTTGAGATTATCTGGCTGTATATTAATTTCCTTTGCTAAATCATGAATTACAGGCGGTTGGTTTGGGTTTCTAATTAGTAATGGAAGAACAATCATCCATAATTTCTCATCATCTGGACTTAACTGTATTCTTTTGTTTGGTAGATGTAGCAGCGTCCCTTCACTATTTATGCTTCCATCAGTGAGCAAAACATTTATTAGGCTATGAAAAGTACTTTCGGGAATATTATTAATTAAGGTTTTGCGCAATTGGCTAATGCTCGGTCCTAATATGTCGGTATGCTTGTTATGGTACAGGTCTAGGGCAGCCAAAGTATCAATTTTCAGTTGTTGCCAAATTATCTTATGGAACGCAGTTTTTGATTGGATGTTACCTATTATTATCGCTTCATTTTTATCTATAATTTGTTTTATTTGATCATCTGTTAAATTGCGATTTACGGAAAATCTATTTACGTCTAGACCGATGTTAGATAATTTTAAGGAACTATTAAAGGCAATATTGTCGTCATTAGTATTGAGAGCCTTAAGCATTGCTATTCGATTTGGGTGTGACCTTCTACGCTTTGGAGAAAATATATCAATTATATGTCCTCCACCAAGTGTTCTTTGGGCCGATTGGTCACGGATTATAAAACGATCCAGAGACAAAGCACTGACCTGGGAATCTAATACTATTTGTGCCAAAGAGTTTGAGCCAGGATCTATGGCATTACTTTCAAGGATAGCAATATGTCCGGTAACGTGGGCAGCACCAAGATGAAGGTGAACTGGTGTCCAATGGCGTAAAGGGCGAATTTCCGTATCTAGGATATGTAACTCGGTATCAATTTTACTAACTGGCGTTATATTTGGTGATGAAACTAACCAGTCGCCTCGGTTGACGACTGCTTTGTCTATATTGCTCAGGTTAATGGCACAACGTTGTCCGGTGCTTCCTTTATTGGATTTTTTGTTGTTTGAATGTATTTCTCTTATTCGAGCTTTTTGCCCAGTACTTGATAGAAAAACTTGGGATCCAACTTCAATAAACCCAGAAAAAACTGTACCTGTAACCACCAGCCCTGCTCCTGGAATCGTGAAAGCTCTATCGATAGCAAGGCGAAAGTTACCGGATGTATTTTTTTCTGAGTAATTATTAGCAATATTATAAAGGTGATTAGATAACTCCTTTACACCCTCGCCGGTAACTGCAGAAACTGGATAAATAGGACTGTCGACTAAATTCGTTGAATCTAATAAAGAGTTAATAGCCGCCGTAACTTCGGTTAAACGGTCTGTGTCTACGCGATCAATTTTAGTCAGTGCTATGACACCCTGTTTAATACCAAGCAAATTTAGTATTGACAGATGCTCTCGGGTTTGTGGCATTGGCCCATCATCTGCTGCTATAACCAGCATTGAATAGTCGATCCCTGTTACCCCTGCTAGCATGTTTCCTATGAATCGTTCGTGACCTGGAACGTCCACAAAACCTAAAACTTTATTTTGGCTTAACCTGTGATATGCAAACCCTAGATCAATAGTCATTCCTCGTTTTTTTTCTTCAGGCAAACGATCAGCATCTATCCCTGTTATAGCTCTTACTAGTAGAGTTTTCCCGTGATCAATATGGCCAGCAGTAGCTACTATCATTTTATTGTAAGCATAGAAATTTGTTTTAAAAATTCATTTTCATTTTCAAGGCATCGAAGGTCTAGCCATAAACTGTCATTATGTACTCGACCTATAATAGGAGCTGGAAGGGCGCGCAGTTTAGTAGTAATTTCTTTTAAAGCTTTGCCTTTTCCGCGTTTTTTATGAGGCGTAAGTTTCACTGCAAAACTATGTAGGTTTTCTATAGGTAAAGATCCACTGCCTATTTGCCCAAAGGTTTTTGCTCCGGAAATCTCATAATTTTCGCCCAATATTTTTTTTAGTGGTGGTATTAACCTTTCGGAAAGAGCTTTTAGTTCCTCAACTGAACGGGTTAGTATTCTAAGTGTTGGCAGCCTTTCGGCTAATTTATCTGGGTTTTTATATAGGCGTAATGTTGCTGCTAGTGCGGCAATTGTGAACTTATCGCAGCGCATTGCTCTTTTAAGCGGGTTCTTTTTAAGTTTGGCAATCAAATCACCATTTCCAACTATTATACCTGACTGTGGACCGCCAAGAAGTTTATCGCCGGAAAATGTGATTAAGTCCGCTCCTGAGACTATAGATTCATTTGGTGTGGGTTCATGTGGTAAACCATAGTATTCGAGGTCGACTAATGTGCCACTACCTAGATCTACAACAAATGGTAAATTATGCTTATGAGCCAAAGACGCAAGTTCAGTTTCTGACACCACATTAGTGAAACCTTCAATTTTATAGTTTGATGTATGTATTGACATAAAAATTGCAGTTCTTGAGTTAATTGCTGCTTCATAATCTGCAATGTGGGTGCGATTAGTTGTACCAACTTCTACCAAACGGCAACCAGATCGAGACATTATGTCTGGAATACGAAACGAACCTCCTATTTCAATCAGTTCTCCTCGTGACACGGGAACTTCTTTCCGAAGAGCAAGTGTATTTAGAACAAGCATAACCGCGGCAGCATTGTTGTTTACTAATGTTGCTGCTTCCGCACCGGTCAAGGAGCAGATTATATCTTCTATATGACTATCTCGATCTCCTCTGCGTCCGGTATGGAGATCATATTCTAAGTTACTTGCCCCGCAGGCGACGTCGTTAATTGCATTAATTGCTTCAGTTGCTAAAACCGCACGACCCAAGTTGGTGTGTAATACAGTTCCAGTTAAATTAAATACTGGTTTAAAGGTTGGGGCTTCTATTTTAGCCAGGCGAGCAGAAACTAGTGTTATTATTCTGGCTTCATCTATGCAAAATTGTTTTTCTCGGCTTTGGGCTATTTCTTCGCGTATATTAGCTAATACTTCACGTATGACTTCTGTAGTTAATTTTCTACCATGGGTTTCTATAAGCACTTTCATTGGTTCCAATATCAACAATGAATTGACAGAAGGTGGTATCGAGTGCTTTGACATTTTGTCTTTCAAAATTATTTTTAGTTTTTAGAATAAAGTTATTGCATTAAATAATTATGTGACCTTATTTATAACCGAAGATTCAGGAGGCGATAATACTACTTAAGCTAAATAGTAAATATAAACCATTACTAACTTTTTAACTCTTACTAGGTTTTTATAATTGCCGCCATAAATTTTAACACTCATATATTAAGTTCTTTAAAAAAGGATGGTTTTTTTAATAATTACATCCCATATCTTGGTAATATTAATAACCTATTAGGTAGTAAAAATGGTTGATTTTAGTATACTCGATCAGACTCCAGTGCGCGCTGGTGGTACGCCTGCTCAAGCAATTGATGAGACTATTAGACTTGCACAGACAGCTGAAACGCTAGGGTATAATAGGTATTGGTTGGCCGAGCATCATGGAACAGATGGTTTTGCTGGCTCTTCCCCAGAAATTATGGTTACCCGGGTTGCAGCGGCGACTAATCGTATTAGAGTTGGCTCAGGTGGAGTTATGCTAAGTCATTATAGCCCCTTGAAAGTTGCGGAAAATTTTGCACTCCTTGAAAATATGTTTCCTAATAGAATTGATCTTGGTATAGGACGGGCTCCAGGTAGTGATGGCATAACTGCTGCTGCTTTAGCTTATGGAAATCAAATGGGAATAGAGTATTTTCCTACTAAAATTGCTGATATGACAGCATTTTTAGTAGGTAAGCCTCCTGTGTCGGAGTCATTTAAAAATGTGAGAGCTACTCCTCTACCTCCTTCTTTACCCGAGGTCTGGTTATTAGGTTCGAGTGATCAGAGTGCTGCATATGCCGCCCATTTTGGATTAGCTTATTCTTTTGCGCATTTTATATCTCCATACGGAAGTGAAGCTGTAATTGATCAATACCGGAAAAATTTCCGCCCTTCACCGGTCATGAAAGAACCGCGAGTTAATCTTGGTGTATTTGTTATATGTGCGGATACAATGGAGGAGGCAGAGTATTTAGCTACAAGTCGCGATTATTGGCGTCTTAAGTTAGGTCAAGGCCAACATTTACCTTATATTTCGCCCAACGAGGCATTGAACTATCCATATACCCAACAAGAGCTTTCTTTGATAGAACAAAGCAAGGCTAATAGGTTTGTTGGTGATCCAAACTACGTTAAAGGACAGCTAGAAGAACTTGCCGCCCGTCATTCCGCAGACGAGCTCGTAATTCTTACAATTACCTATGATTTTGCATCACGATTGCATTCCTATGAGTTAATTTCCAAGGCATTTGGACTACAGGGCCGGGAAATCGCCGTTTAATAGGATAAATAGTCTTTCCGTTTTATACGCCGGCTGTGAATTTCATGCTGGTATGTGTCTCAATTGCTGCTTTTACTTCACTTCCAAAACGTTTTTCTAGCTTTTCACCAATTTTATGAGTGTATGCAACGTCCGACTGATCGCTACCCAGTATTATAACGAAGAGTAGTGCAATGTTTTCATCAATATTTTTGAAAGCTCGAGTAACTCCTAAGGGTACATCAACCATATCATGCGGCTCCAGTATTGTACTGTACTGTCCCTCATCACCCCAACTTACTTCAAATCTCCCTGTTAAACAAAAAAATATTTCATGTGTATTCATATGTGCGTGAAGCATTGGACCATTTCCGGGAGGGCATTCTGCGATAGTAATGGATAAACCTGGAGGCCCTGCTGCTGCTGCAAATTGATGAGAGCCACCTGCATTTCCTGGAGCTAATAACGAATAGAGTGTTTTAGCTGTAAGCATCTCATAGGCTTCATTTGGAATGCCAAGGTCTTCATACAACCCTTGTTTAGGTTCTAGGTCTTTGAACCTTACAATATGATTCTGCATTCCATCAGGACCGATGTCTATAGTTTTCATAAATATTTCCTTTTAAAACATTTAATTATTAATAGAAATAATTATGTTTCCGTTGGCTTTTCCAGACTGTAGTTTTAGGTGAGCATCTGCTGTTTTGGATAAAGAAAAAACTTTATCAACTGGGTGATATGCATTGCCAGTGTCCAGCCATTTATTTATATCACGAATTGCATGACGGAATGCTGCTTCAGGTATTTGGTACATGAAAACCCATCGCAAATTTGCGTTCCGTTGCATAAATCCGTAAAAATCTAACATTGGGTCCGGTTTTTTATCTGATGCGTAACATGCGATAGTACCATGCGTGTTTAATACTTCGAGTATTGTTGGCTGATTTATTCCGAAGGCAACCTCCACAATGTGATCAACACCGGTGCCTTTAGTAATAGTAGAAATCCGTTTTACTACATTTTGCTTTTTGTAATTAATGATGGCATCTGCGCCTGCCATCTTTGCCTGCTTAGCCTTAGAGGTAGAACTTACAGTTGCGATAACTAGACTTGCACCCCCCCATTTTGCAAGTTGTATAGCATAATTACCTACTGCACCTGCTCCTCCCGTTATGAGAACTGTTTTACCTTTGATGGGTCCATCGGCAAATAAACAGCGATGAGCGGTTATGGCCGGTATGCCAATACAAGCACCGTGCAATAAACTCATTTTTTTTGGCAAAGGAACTGCTTGGCGAGCTGGTAAAGTTATATATTCCGCACAAGTACCGAAAGGTCTTTGCCATTGACCACTCCAAATCCATACCTTCTCTTTAAGGCGAGATTTTGGCACCCCTTTTCCAACCTGATCGATTACTCCGGAGCCGTCACTATGAGGTATTATCGTAGGATACGCATGGAGTTGACCACCAAAACCCTGACGTCTTTTTATATCAGTTGGATTTAGGCCTGAATAAGCAATTTTTATTCGGACTTCGCCAGGTTTAGCATTAGGGGTGTCAAAATCTCCGACTTTAATAACCCTTCTAGCTGGTCCTTGTTTATTGTACCAGGCTGCTTTCATGTTTTAGGCCTCCTATAATAAATGGGTTTAAGCTGATCGTAATGCGGCCCAGATTTTTTGAGATGTAGCTGGCATATCCATTCTAGTAATTCCTCGAGTTGAAAGAGCATCTAAGATTGCATTCATTCCAGCTGGAAGAGCGCCAGTGGTTCCAGCTTCACCAGCACCCTTGGCTCCAACTGGGTTAGTAGTACATGGAACGGAATGAAAACCAAGTTTCATTGATGGCAAATCATCCGCTCTAGGCATCATATAGTCCATGAATGAACCTGCAATTAGTTGGCCTTCGTTATCATAGACGGCATGCTCACCTAATACTTGTCCTATCCCTTGTGCGACTCCACCGTGAACTTGGCCATGAACTATCATGGGGTTGATCACTGTTCCACAGTCGTCGACAGCTGTATAGGCAACAATATCTACTACTCCAGTATCAGCATCTATTTCAACTTCGCAGACATGGCAGCCATTAGGGTAAGTCTGTTCAGGTGAAATAAATTTTTCTTCTGAATCTAGACTTTGAGGAAGGTCTTCGGGCAAATTGCTAAGTGTTTTTACTTTTGCAGCTAGATCAAATATATTAATTTCACGATCTGTACCCGCTACTAAAAAAGTTCCACCGCTATACTCAATATCTGCTACCGATGCCTCCAGTATATGTCCCGCTATTTTTCTACCTTTATCTAAAACCGAATCTATTGTTACGGACAGAGCACCGCTGGCTAATGCAGCTGATCGAGAAGCGACAGAAGCAAAGCCTGTTGATGGAGTGTTGTCGCTATTGCCTTCAACAATTCTAACTTTTTCAAAGGGTACGTTAAGTAGATCTGAAATTACTTGAGCAAATGAGGTCGCATGTCCCTGGCCATTTGATTGAACTGCCAGAATTGCATCAACCGTTCCGTTCTCAGTAAATTCTATTTTGGCGCCCTCTTCCAAGTACCCACCCGCTGTTTCCACAAAACAAGCCATACCTAGTCCACGTAGTTTACCATTTTTTTCAGAATTTTGTCTTCGAGATTGAAACTCATCCCATTTTGCTAATTCTAGTGCCTTATCCATGGCTGCTTCAAATTCTCCACTATCATAGGTTTGTGATAGTGATGTTGTATATGGCATAGCGATAGGTTTAATAAAATTTCGACGCCTCAAATCTACTCGATCTATAACCATTTCACGTGCTGCTTGATCCATTAGACGCTCAAGAATGTAAGCTGCTTCGGGGCGCCCGGCTCCTCGGTATGGCCCTATAGGTAAATTATTTGTTAAAACGCAACGAACGTTAAAATGCAGAGAGGGATTATCATAACACCCTGTTAGGCAATTACAGACGTTCCGGGTAGCTGCTGCAGGTCCATGTGAAGATAAATACCCTCCCATTGCCGCTATCATATCTACGCGTAGACCTATAATTTTACCATTTTTATCTAATGCTAGTTCTCCATTTATAATCCCATCACGTGCTTGATTATCAGCTAGAAAAGCTTCCGAACGACTTCCTTGCCATTTCACAGGTCGTTTGATTTCTTTAGCAGCAAAAAGACAAGCAACGTACTCAGGATAAGCTTGTGTTTTCATGCCAAATCCGCCACCTACATCATGGGTTACTACGTGCATTTTCTCTGGCGGCACCTGAAAAATAGATTCCGATAACATACGACGCATGGCATTAACGCCCTGTGAACCTGCAAAAAGCTCGTATCTTTCTTTATTTGTATCCCATCGGGCGTTAGCACTACGTGGTTCCATTGAAGCCGCTACTATGCGATTTGTTCTCAGAGTTAATTTTGAAACATGTGACGCCTTTTTAAATGCTTGCTCTGTTTTTTCTTTATCACCTATACGAAAGTTTAGACAAATATTATTAGGTATATTTTCCCAGATCTGTGGAGCACCATCTGCTATCGCATCTTCGACATCTACAATGGTTGGTAAGATATCAAAATCAAAGTCAATCAGTTCAACTGCGTCTGCTGCTAGGGCGGAAGTTTCAGCAATAACCATTGCTATAATCTCCCCAACATGACGAACTTTTTCAACGGCAATAGATGGACGGGATGTCAGTCTCATTTCTGAACCATCGTAGTTAGTAAAGGGAGTCATATTTGGGATATCACCAATACCTGCAGCACGCAGATCATTTCCTGTAAATGCCTCAATTACACCAGGCGAAGTTTTAGCTGCAGATACGTCAACTGTCAGTAATTTGGCATGCGCAACAGGAGATCTTAGAAATGCTACAAAGGTTTGATCATCAAAGGTTATGTCATCGGTATATTTTCCAGAGCCGGTAAGCAAGTTCTGATCTTCGCGGCGTAGAACATGTTGAGAAATACCAAAATTTTCAGTCGACATATTTAGAATTCTCCTAAAATTTATATATTTTTTATTAACTAGAGTATTTAACATGGCTCACGTTTAAGTCGAAGGGCAAGAGAGAGTATAAATAATTAGTTTTGTCTATGTTTTTAGATCTATATAGGCGATAACAAATAAAATATTTTTTAAGAAAATTGTAATTTGGGGAATTAGTATGCTTTTTAAGTGCGCTCATCACGGTCCAGAGACCGGCAGTAGTAGTATAGTTAACCACGTTCAGAATATTAATTCGAAAATTAAATCTGTTGATATTCATTGCCACCTTCATGTGCCGGCAGTTGATGCAATGGTTAAAGATGCCTTTGACTTAAAGTATGAACCGCTTATGTGGCATGCCAGCGAGGAAACGAGGGCCTTTCAACGCCAACACACACAAGATATTATGCCAATGGCAACTGATGTGGGTATACGCCTTTCTCATATGGACGCGGCTGGCGTTGATATACAAGCAGTATCAACTGGTCCTGGTCACTACTGTTATTGGGCTGAACCTGAATTAGGCCGTGATGTAGCACAGACAGTGAATAATAGTTTAGCGGAACTTGTTGCAAGTAATCCTGATAGGTTTGTTGGTTTAGGTACTGTTCCGCTACAAAACCCTGAAATGGCAGTTGTTGAGTTGAATCGTTGTGTCAATGACCTAGGCATGCGGGGTGTAGAAATCTCAACCGATGTCTGCGGAACAGAACTATCACGCGCGGGTCTTGATAAGTTCTTTGCCCGGGTCGAAGAATTAGGTGTCGTGATATTCATGCACCCCGGGGGATTTACTGAAAGCGCTAGGTTTGCTGATCATTATTTTAGTAACATTATTGCTAATCCATTAGCATCAACTGTTGCGGTCCACTACCTGATTTTTGATGGAGTAATGGATCGACACCCAGGCCTAAAGATTTGTGTAGCACATGGAGGTGGTTTTATGGCCTCATATTCAGGGCGTATTGACCACGCACATCCTCTTCGGCCAGATATGCAACGTCATTTACCTAAAGGCAAAATTCCCACTGATTATCTGAAGAGATTTTATTTTGATACTGTTGTATTTACTGATCATCAGTTAGAGTATTTGGTCAAGGTGTTTGGAGCTGATCATATTGTAATGGGAACTGACTATCCTTACGATATGGCTGAAACGGATCCTGTTGGGCATGTGAATGGAGCCGATTTAACTGACGATCAAAAAGCTGCTATAATTGGCGGTAATGCCGCCAATTTATTAGGACTTAACTAAAACCGAGTTCGGTATTTGATGCCGATATTATTTAAATAGGGGTAATTAATGTTTTTTAAATGTGTTAACCATTCTCCGGCTAGTGATCATGGCCATACTCAGAGTGTAAAAAACGGCAATAAGCACTTTACTGTAGATGTACATTGTCATGTACATGTTCTTGAGGCCGATGCCATGTTGGCAGACCCTTCAGTAGCTGATCAGGCAAAGCTTTATAGGGAAGCTAGTGAACTAACTGGGGAAATAAACCGCAATCAACATCAGAGTATTTTACCCAAGCTAACCGATCCTAATGTTCGTATAGCTGATATGGATGCTTGTGGTATAGATGTACAAGCACTGTCACCATCCCCGTTTCATTATAACTATGTTTATCCGGCAGAATTTGCTCGCGAGACATCAAAAGTTGTTAACGACCGTATTGCAGAAATTGTTGCAGGAAATCCTGATCGTTTTGTAGGTTTATGTACTGCTCCATTACAGGATGTTGATATGGCGATTGCAGAATTAGATCGCTGTGTCAAAGAACATGGTATGCGTGGGGTTGAAATTTCTACCAATGTTCGAGGACAGGACTTAACACGGGCCGGATTAGAGAAGTTCTTCGCTCGAGTTGAAGAATTAGATGTAATGATTTTTATGCATCCAATTGGCACCAGCTTTAAAGAACGTATGACTGATCATTATTTCCGTAATACTATTGGGCACCCTCTTGAGTCAGCTCTGGCTGTTGGGCACTTAGTTTTTGACGGTTATCTAGAAAAATTTCCTGGAATAAAAATTTGTATTGCTCATGGCGGCGGCTATGTGCCAACTTATTCCGGACGCTTTGATCACCCTTATCATCTAAGAGATGATTGTCGACAGGTTATATCTAAGCCTCCAAGTGAGTATGTAAAAAAACTATACTTTGATACGGTTGTATTTACTGACCATCAACTCCGTTATTTAGTTGATACATGGGGTGCGGACCGCATTGTTATGGGGACTGACTACCCATATGACATGGCTGAACCGGATCCAGTAGGCTTTGTGGATAGCACTTCGGGCCTTAGTGAACAACAGAAAGCTACGGTTATGGGAGGTAATGCAGCTCAGCTTCTGAAAATTAACGTTTCTTAAATGGGTTAATTTTATATTGTATAAGAACAATGTTTTTTTAGAATATTAGCCAGGTTAATTTTAAGAAATAAGTCGTAATATTTCTAATCAATATTTGGCATTTCGATGCCTAGGGTGGATGCGGATTGAGAAAGTCGATCCCATGTACCCTGGGGCAATGGAATGCCATTTTTCGTGCGTTCTACCAGAATTGCGTCGCCCCGTTCTCCCGGTGCATATATTTCTTCTACTCCTTCAGCTCGTGGCAATGATTTGATCGCAGATGCGAGCAGATCGACTTCGTTTCTATAATTATTGATATCAACAAAAGCAGATACGTTAATTGCTATTGCCAATCCATTTTGTCGAAAACCGGAAGGGTCAGCGCCAGGCTTAATTAAAGACGCTATTAATGGATTAGCTCCCATCAGGCTAACTAAGCATTCAAACATCAGTGATAAACTGGATCCTTTTGCTCCGCCCAGTGGCATTAATATTGACGCGGAGTTTGGGTCATTTGTCATGTTTCCATTTTTATCCATAGCCCAGCCATCGGGAATGGATTCTCCGGCGTCGCGTGCTTCTAAAACCTTTCCCATAGAGACCGTTGAAGTTGACATATCGACTACCAAAGGAGGGTGTGTTCCTCCTGGTACTGCTATGGCAAGGGGGTTAGTAGATAACCCAGCTACTCTCGCACCGTGATACGCCATCATTGGTCGTGAAGCTATCATAATAATACCTGCCATACCTTCTTTTGCAGCAATCTGAGCGTAATAACCAATAGCTCCTGTATGAGTTATATTTTTTGCAATACACCAACCGATATTAACCTCATTTGCCCGCTGCATGGCTTCTTCCATTGCACGTGACATGCCAATGGGTCCGGGTGCAGCATCGCAATCTAATACTGCAATTGCTCCATCTTTTTTTTCTATTGTGATATTTGGACGAGCTTTAATATTACCATTTTTGATTGTTTCAATATATCTTGGAATTCTTAATACTCCGTGAGAGTCAACACCTCGTAAATTTGCCCAAACTAAAACATCCGCCCATTTCAGAGCATCTTCGGAAGATATATTGCAGGCACTAAAAATGCTTGTGGCAAAGTCTTTTAATGTTTGTGCCTTTACAATAATATTGCCGTCACTCATTCTTTTCTCCTAAAACGTTTTGCATAAAAATTTTGTTTTTGTTATCTATTTCTATAACTTTAGAATTCATGAGTGGCGAGTAAATAAATTTATGTACTTTCTAAAGTTCAGAACGCACTATTTCAGCCCCTTGAGATAGAGCTTTTAACTTACCATTAGCTACACTTCGAGGCAGAGGAACCATACCACAGTTAGTACATGGAAATATCCGTTCTGGTGATGTATATTTTATTGCATCACGAATTATGGCAGCTACTTCCTCGGGTGTTTCTATTTCTAGCTTCGTTACATCAATAGCTCCGAAAAGGACATCTTTTTTGTTGGAAATTAGTGCTAACAATTCAATAGGCACTCTTGACCCAGCGAATTCTAATGAAATCTGATCTATTTCACAGCAGGCTAATTCTGGTAATATTATTTTATACTGATTCCACACTTTTCCTAAAGTAGCCTTCCAGTCAAGGTTTGCTTTAATCCCGTAGCCATAGCAGATGTGAACGGCTGTTTTGCATGAAATCCCATCAACGGCTCTGTTAAGAGCATCTAGACCCCATGTTGGTACAGAGTTTAGGTATACATTGAAAGCCGGCTCATCGAACTGGATTACATTGGCACCTGCTGCCTCGATTTCTTTAGCCTCGGCATTCAAAATATCGGCAAATGCCATGGCTAGCGACGGGCGGTCTTTATAATGATTATCAGCTAGCGTGTCCACAATTGTCATAGGTCCTGGCATAGTGAACTTTAAATCATGTTTTGTTTGTTTCCGGGCGAAAGCCACTTCATCTTTATGAATTGGTGAAGAACGGTAAATACCAGATACAACAGTTGGACAGTCCGCTTGATAACGATCATCACGTATTCCTATACGCTCTTTACGTTCGAAGTCTATTCCACCAATTTTTTCTAAAATACCATGAACAAAGTGTTGACGTGATTGTTCACCATCTGAAACTATATCAATACCAGCTTTTTCTTGATCATTTATAGCTATACGAACAGCATCTTGTTTTGCTTCTGCTAACTTTTCTCTATCTTTAAGTGCCCATGGTGCCCATAGAACCTCAGGCTGGGCAAGCCAAGATGGCTTCGGCAAACTGCCAGTAATTGTGGTTTTAAGCATTATTCTCTCCTAATATTTCAGCAATGGGCTTTGCAGTTATAAAAGATTTCGAGTAAGCAGACTGCCAGAATGTTAAATTTATACAAGAGGAGATACCATGAACGTAGAAAATTTACCTGCTGGATGGCCTGAAGGGAAGCGCTTAGCTGTTTCTGTAAATATAATGTGTGAGGCTTGGGCTGATGATACAGCCCCAGGTATTGGCCCAATGGGAAACCCTTTAAAGGCTGGAGTATTAGACACACAGGCACGTTCTTGGGCTGAATATGGTATGACTGTTGGAGCTTACCGCTTGCTAGATATTGTTGGAGAGGCAGGAGTTCCATGCGGTACTTATGCCAGCGGAATCATTGCTGAAAAATGGCCAGAGTTGCTAAAGAGAATTGATAATGATGGCCATTTTATAGGGGCTCATGCTTGGATGCAGAATATACTACCAGCTTATCAAGAACCGGAACAAGAAAAGGCTGATTTAAAACGTGGGATGGACCTATTTCAAAATGTCATTGGTAAGCAACCAGAAGGATTTGCTAGTCCCCGAGGAACACCTAGTGCAAATACTTGTGAGTTGTTAGCAGAGAACGGTTTTATTTGGCATATAGATCATTTCAACTCGGACCTACCTTACTTAATAAATACATCAAAGGGTCCGCTTGCTATTGTTCCATTCACCATGGAGATTAATGACCTCCCGCTTTACATGCGTTTTGGTAATCCGCCTGAGTATTATACGGCTACATTAAAACGAATTGTTGAAAACTATTCTAGCATTGGCAGTCCTCTGGCGGTTATTGATATAACTGCCCATGCTCACGTTTTTGGACGTCCGTTTGGAGCCATTGAAATAAAGGCAGCTATTGATATAGTTAAAGATCTAGACTGGGTCTGGATGACTACCCATCAGGAGTTGGCAGAGTTAGTTTACCCCAGATAAATAGTACTTATGATGTTTTTTTTAAGGGGAAGTGAGTGACTGATAAATTAAGAGTTTTAGTTACAAGACGTCATTTGTTTGAAATCGAAAAGCGTCTATTAGATGAGTATGATGTTGTTTTGAATGAAGACGATCATATTATGTCTTCATCAGAAATAATTAGTGCATCAGATGGAATCCAGGCACTTTTTTTGTGCGTTACTGAACCTCTTAGTAAGGAGGTTATTAACGCATTGCCAAAAAGTGTGGAAGCCATTCTTACATTGTCAGCAGGTGTTGATCACATCGACCTCAAGACGGCAAAAGAAAGGGGTATAGCAGTATTAGCTACCCCTGGTGCTGTTACATTAGCTACGGCAGAGATAGGGATTCTTCTTATGCTCGGAGCTGCGAGAAGAGCCCAAGAATCAATAAGTTGCCTTCGTTCTGGCAATTGGAGTTTATGGACTGCTACTCAGTTTGTTGGCGTCGAAATTACCGGTAAACCGCTCGGTATATATGGTATGGGTCGAATAGGGCAAACACTGTCGAAACGTGCTACCGGGTTTGACATGGATATACACTACCATAACCGTAACCGCTTATCATCCGATCTAGAAGAAAAAGCTGTTTATATAAGAAATACAGAAGATTTTTTAAGTGCCAGTAAATTTTTAGCTTTATGCGCACCTTCCACACCGCAGACACAAAATTTTTTAAATACTGAAACCATTGAATATTTGCCAGATGGTGCTGTACTTGTAAATATTGCTAGAGGAGACTTGGTTGATGATGACGCATTAATAACAGCCCTCAAGTCTGGTAAAATAGCTGCTGCAGGGTTAGATGTGTTTAATGGTGAGCCAACCAATATTGACCAACGCTACTTTGAGTTACCAAATGTATTTATGCTCCCACATATTGGCAGTGCGTCGAGAGAAGCAAGAATTGCTATGGGTATGATGCTGCTTGATGGGTATGAGGCATTTCGAAATGGTAGTACCGTACAAAACAGGGTTGTTTAGAAAACGGGACCGAATATTTTTTGTGTTTTTTTCTTCTATTCAGTTTCTCAATTGTTAGGTTATGGCTTTTATGAAATCTTCCTTTAACCAATTGCCAGGGCATGCTCGTGGTGCGCTTTGGATGTTGTTTGCTGCAATGTTTTTTAGTTTTCACGGCCCACTAGTGCGAATGGCAACTGTGGGTACTGATCCGTTAATGGTAGCATTTGTAAGGTCTCTATTTGTTTTTTTAATGATGCTGCCTTGGATAATTCGACATTACGCAAATGAGATGAAAACAAATGTTTTGCATTTACATGCTTTTCGAGCTTTGTTCTCAATGACAGGTTTTGTTTTATTAGTTGTTGCCCAATCTAAACTTACTCTTGCTGAAGTATCTGCTTTAACATTTGCTTCACCTCTGTTTGCTACCATTGGTGCTGTACTTTTTCTTCGCGAAGTGGTTAAGGCACGACGCTGGATTGCTACATTTGTGGGGCTTGCTGGTGTTTGGATTGTTTTGCGCCCTGGCTTGGAGGTTGTGGATCCGTATTTTATACTGCCCGTTGGGGCAGCTATATTTATCGCTGTATCAAATTTGATGATAAAATCACTATCATCGCATAACTCACCTAATGCTATTGTTGCTTGGCTTTCAATTTTTTCAGTTCCACTTACATTTGTTCCGGCATTATTTGTTTGGTCATTGCCAGGGGTATTGGGGCTTGGGTGGGCGTTTCTTCTAGGGTTAAGTGGAGTTGGTGCACATATGTGTTTAACTAGGTCATTAGCCGCTGCCGATGCTTCCGCGGTCCTACCGTTTGACTATGCCCGTCTCATATTTACTGCCAGTATTGCATTTATAGCATTTGGAGAACAACCATCAATCTGGACCTGGGTAGGTGGTGCTATAATTGTTGGTGCAGTTGTATACACAGCTCGTAGGGAAACGATTGCCGGCAGATCATAAGTCTTATAGCTGGATAATGAATTATTAACCAAAGAATTTAGAACTTATTTGTAACAGTTACCCTGGATTTTTTTAATCGTTTTGTTAAAGCTTTTGCAGATGCATTAATAATAGCGTCACTATCAATTCCATATTCGTGGTAAAGGTCTGGTAAGTCACCCGACTGCCCAAAGCGATCTACTCCTAGGGAAACAATACTATGATTTGCAACACTACCAAGCCAACTAAGGGTTGCAGGATGGCCATCAATTACAGTTACAATGGCTGCGTCTGAGGCTAGTGACGATAGAAGTTTTTCAGCGTTATGACCGTCCTTGTTCCAGTCCTTATAAAGCCTATCAGGGGAGGTGACAGCTAATAATCCAGCTCCTGGTACATCCTCTAATATTTGTTCATACGCATCTATTGCTTCTGGAAAAATAGCACCAGTATAAGCGATTGCTAACTCTGCTCCGTTTTCTGGTTTTTTTAGCCAATACGCACCGTTGATTATGTCATCGGAAATAGAATTAGTATTAGATCGTTCCGGTTGTTCGATATTGCGAGTTGATAAACGTAGGTATACAGCCCCACCATCCACTGCTTGTATATGTTTGAAAGCCCAGCTCATGATGATTGCTAATTCATCAGTAAAACTTGGTTCGAAACTACTTAATCCTGGTTGTCCCATGCCGATTAATGGAGTGGATACTGACTGATGTGCACCTCCTTCAGGAGCTAAGGTAATACCGGAGGGAGTTGCGACCAAAATAAAACGTGAGTCCTGGTAGCAGGCATAGTTAAGTGCATCAAGGCCTCGAGAAATAAATGGATCGTAGAGTGCACATACGGGTAATAACCGAGCACCAAAAAGACTGTCGGAAAGTCCAAGGACTGATAGTAACAGAAATAAATTATTCTCGGCGATACCTAACTCAATATGTTGACCTTCGGGCCCCATAGACCATTTAAAAGCTGAAGGCACTTGCTCATCTCGGAATAAATCAGCTACAGGCTCGTGATGAAATAACCCCTTTTGATTAACCCAGCCTGCCATGTTTGTGGTTATTGTGACATCAGGTGTAGCAGTAACAATACGTGAAGCCATTTCGCTGTTTTCACGTCCTAGGTCAGTTAGAATTCTTCCGAATGCTTCTTGTGTGGATATAACTTTTGTTGCAGGGCTTGTTAGGGTAAGAGTTGGGATAATGGGGGAGGCAACTGGAACAGATCTTTGGTTAAATGGTACTAGATCTAAAAATGTTCTTAAGGCATCAATATCGATATTTAACCCCTCTGCAATTTCCCACTCATATCCATCACGAATATTATTAGCCTCTTTAAATTCTGCCATTTGATCTAGGTTCATTAAACCAGAATGATTGTCCTTATGGCCAGCCAGTGGTGTGTTATAACCCTTTATTGTATAGGCGACGAAACATTGAGGAGTGTCATCACTAGCGCTGTTGAAGGTTTCTAATGTTGCGGTCATGTCGTGACCGCCTAAATTAGTCATCAGTCTTTGCAGAGATAAGTCATCGTGTCCATCGAGTAGTGCTTTGATGCCTTCTGTGTACCCTAAATCGGCTTTTAAATGTTTTCGCCATGCGGCGCCTCCCTGGAATGTTAGAGCTGAATAGAGCTGATTTGAACAATTATCAATCCAGTCCATAAGAGCTTCGCCCCCAGATTGGTCAAATGCATGTTGAAGTAGTTTGCCATATTTTAGTTCTAAGACATTCCACCCCATAGTCCCAAAGAAGTTTTTGATGATTTGGAAGAGGTTGTCATGTACTACTCCATCTAAACTCTGACGATTGTAGTCTATAATCCACCACAAATTTCTTACATCATGTTTCCAGCCTTCTAGCAGTGCTTCAAATACATTTCCTTCATCAAGCTCTGCATCTCCCATAAGTGCAACTATACGTCCGCTTGGTGTCGATTTTTTACTGAATCCATGCAAATCCACATAGTCACGTACCATTGCTGCAAATAATGTGGCCGCAACGCCCAGACCAACAGAGCCTGTAGAAAAATCCACATCGTCTGAGTCTTTGGTTCGTGAAGGGTAAGATTGTGCCCCACCAAAAGAACGGAAACGTTTTAACTGATCTTGTGATTGTCGACCAAATAAATATTGAATACTATGGAATACAGGAGATGCATGGGGTTTTACCGCAACTCGGTCTTCTGGTCGTAAAACATTCATATATAACGCGGTTAATAGTGTTGTAGAAGAGGCGCAAGAGGCTTGATGCCCACCTACTTTAAGACCATCTCTATTTGACCTTATATGGTTAGCATTGTGAATTAACCAGCTTGAAAGCCATAGAATTTTTTGTTCTATTGCTTCTAAAGTATCTATATTTATTGATTGGCTAGATGGGGTGGACATATTTTTACTATTCTACATAGAAGTTTTAACCAAGTAATCGATAGTAAAATTGTATCATTATTTATATTAATTGGTATTGCTTATTTAACTATATATATAATATATTTAGCTATATTATAGTAAATTAAATGAAAAATAAGGCATATTATGTCAATATACAAACTAGATGAGACAGATAAGAAAATTTTAGAAGTTCTACAGAGGGATGCACGTATTGCAAATACGGATCTGGCAGAATTAGTTAATTTATCACCTTCGCCATGTTTAAGAAGAGTAAGGAGACTTGAAGAAGAGGGTTACATGCGAGGTTACGTGTCTTTACTAGATCCGTCAGCAATCGGTCTGCCAGTAAGTGTGTTTGTACAGGTGAGTTTGGAAAAACAAGTTGATGGAACGCTTGATGAATTTGAAAGTCAGATATTAGATCATATTGAAGTAATGGAGTGTTACCTAATGACGGGGGATTCAGATTATTTACTCAGAGTTGTTGCACCTGATATTAATTCTTTTCAGCGTTTTCTGCTCGATCATTTAACGCGTATACCTGGTGTGGCAAGTATTAAGTCTAGTTTTGCTCTTAAGCAGGTAAGTTATCGTACTGCTCTGCCTCTATCGCATATAGCTAATCAACTATAATTAAATATATTAAGTTCAAGATGTAAAAAAGCTTATAAGAGGTGTAAAAGATGATTGATCCAGTCGGAGCATATGTACCACATGGAAAATTTACGATTGCTGGAGATTCTTTTGCTAAAAAAAATACTCTTAAGGGTCTTAAGTTCGCAGCAAAGGATATAATTGACGTTGCTGGCCATGTGACCGGTTGTGGAAACCCAGACTGGCTCAACACCCATTCTCCTGCAGATGTAACGGCTAGGTGTATTCAAGACTTACTTGATGTGGGAGCAAATTTAGTAGGAAAGACGGTTACTGAAGAGTTGGCAACAGGCTTGACTGGTGAGAATATTCATTATGGAACACCACTGAATGTTAATGCTCTGGGCCGGGTATCTGGTGGCTCATCATCGGGATCAGCAGCTGCTGTAGCCGCAGGACTTGTTGATTTCGCATTGGGGTCGGATACTGGAGGATCTGTAAGAGCACCGGCTAGTTTCTGTGGTCTTTATGGGTTGAGGCCTAGCCATGGGCGTGTTTCTTTAGAATCAGTAATGAAACTTGCTCCAAGCTTTGATACTATAGGGTGGTTTGCTCGTTCTCCAGAATTGCTTCGAGATGTTGGAAGAGTTTTATTTACAAATTCTAATATTTCATCAGTGCCAGGTCATTTTCTGGTTGCTAGCGATATTATGAATATTGTTCAAGAGCCTATCCGAGTAGCCCTAATGAATTCTGTTAAGAAAGTAGCTAAGTTACTAGGTCCTGCTAAGAGTGTTATTGTTTCGAATGCTGAGGGTTTACCTGGTTTGGATAGCTGGGTGTCTATAACTAGAGCTATTTGGGGTGGAGAATCTTGGGAAGTTCATGGAGATTGGATCAAAAAAGTAAAACCAATCTTTGGTTCTGGAGTCGCAAGTCGTTTTAAGGCTCGAGCAAATGTTACCTCAGATGAATTAGCTGTTGCCCGAATTCAACGCGATGCTATAGCTGCTCACCTAAGTGAGTTATTAGTTAATGGAAATATAATTGCATTACCGGCAAGTCCTGGAATCGCTCCAATAATAGGTGGTGATGATTCTGATATAGACCCATTCCGTGAATGTAATGAACCAATTGGCTGTATTTCTGGTTTAGGGCGTCTACCCCAAATTACGATTCCTTTGGCTGAGTTGGATGGCTTCCCCCTGGGTCTTGGGCTCGCAGCAGGCTTTGGAAATGATGAAATGTTATTAGATCTTGCTGTTACATTAGCCGAAAGTGGAATTGCACCTTATGTATCAATACCAAGTGGAAAAGGATTATGAGCGAGCTATATAGAAAAGAGGTTTCGGGATTTTGTCACCATGCTAATACACAAGTTGATGGTAATTCGACTGGTTTATTAAAAGGGCTGAAGTTTGCCGTTAAAGACATAATAGATGTTGAGGGACATGTAACTGGCGGCGGTAACCCGGAATGGTTTAGAACTAATAACGCTGCTAGAAGGCATGCCCCGGTAGTTCAATCTCTGTTAAATGCTGGTGCAGATATGATCGGTAAGACTATTACTGAAGAGTTTGCTTATGGTATGATTGGTGAGAACTTTCATTATGGCACCCCTCGCAACTCTGCAGCCCCAGGACATATCCCTGGTGGCTCTTCATCCGGTTCAGCTTCTGTGGTTTCTGCTAAAGAGGTTGATTTTGCACTAGGTACCGATACAGGTGGTTCCGTAAGGGTTCCCGCTTCGTTTTGTGGTATTTATGGATTTAGGCCAAGCCATGGAAGAATTTCACTTGAGGGGGTAATGCCTCTAGCACCAAGTCTAGACACGTGCGGTTGGTTTGCCAGAAAATCAGCTATTATGAAGAAAGTAGGGGAGGTACTTCTAGATTGGAAAAGCGCAAAAAAACCGGGTCAGTTTTTTTTGGCTAGGGATGCGTTTGCATTGGTCGACCCAGCTATACGTGAAGCGTTGTTGCCGGCTTTGGACAAAGCAAGTCACATCCTTGGAGGATATAATGAAGTTGATATTGGATTTTTAAAGGGTATAGAAAACCTTGACGGATGGGCTGAAGTTATGCGGGTAATTAGAGGTTCGGAGGCGGCTTCTTCTTATCTTTCTTGGATTAAAAGCACCAACCCAGTAATGGGTCCAGGGTTTCGAGAACGTTTTGAATCTGGTGGGAAGTTTAGTCCCAAAGAGATAGCGCTTGCGAAGTTGAAGCGCAATAATATGGAAAAATATTTACAAGAATTTTTGGCAGATGGAGCAGTGATTGCTGTTCCGGCGGCTCCCTCACTGCCACTTCCTGTACGTAGCCCAGAAACAATTTATGATTATCTACGTAACAATAATGAACGGTATAACAGCATGGCACCTCTCGCTAGGCTGCCTCAAATTAGTCTTCCTATGGCTCATGTTGGTGGGCTACCCATAGGGCTAGGTTTAATAGCTGCTCATGATAATGATGAATTGTTGCTAAATATTGCTTCAGATATTCACATTTAGGGCAACAAAAATAATTCCATAGCAGCTTTACGGCACCTAATATAATCGAATACAAATATTAAAAATAACAGCAGATAAAACACTCTTAATGGTCAATTTTAGAACAGTCGACGATATTAATGTTTCGGGGAAACGTGTTTTAGTTCGAGCAGATTTAAATGTGCCGATGCTAGAAGGAAAAGTCACAGATACTTCAAGACTAGATCGTTTAATATTAACAATAAATGACCTGGCGCAAAGAGGTGCAAAAGTGGTTGTTTTATCTCACTTTGGCCGACCTAATGGTCAAGTTGTCTCATCTTTGACATTAAAACCCGTAGCTGATGCTTTGGCTACGTGTCTGGGGCGTGCCGTTATGTTTGTAAATGACTGTATTGGTAAGGTTGCTAGTGAGGCTATCGAAAGGCTTGCTGAAGGAGATATAGTTGTTCTAGAAAACCTTCGGTTCCACGTGGGTGAAGAAAAGAACGATGAAGAATTTGCAGCTGCGCTTGCCCAGCTTGGAGATATTTATATTAATGATGCTTTTTCAGCATCTCATCGTTATCACGCCTCTATATCTAAGCTTCCTCAACTATTACCTTGCGCCGCTGGTCGTTTTATGCAGGAAGAACTTAACGCTTTGAACAATACATTAACGGAGCCAGATCGTCCACTTACTGCTATAGTTGGGGGAGCTAAAATATCTACAAAAATTGATTTATTAGAGAACTTAACAAAAAAAGTTGATACTTTAGTAATAGGAGGGGCTATGGCTAATACCTTTCTGAATGCAGCAGGCGTATCTATTGGGAAGTCACTTTGTGAGCATGGTATGGCTAATACTGCCAACGAGATTATGGTTGCTGCTTCTGATTCCAACTGTAAAATTATTCTACCTGTTGATGCAATTGTAGCTATGAAGTTTGAGAAAGATAGTGTCCATTCTAATGTGTCTATAAACTCTGTTCCGGCTGACCAAATGATTTTAGATGTTGGCCCAAAAACTGTCTCACTTTTATGCGAAACAGTTAGAAACTCTAAAACAATAGTTTGGAATGGCCCTCTGGGAGCCTTTGAGCTATCGCCCTATGATCTTGGAACAGTTGCTCTTGCTCAATTTACCGCTGATATAACTGATAAGGGTTACATTACCTCTATTGCGGGTGGAGGAGACACAGTTGCAGCATTGAATCACGCCGGCATTGCGGATAAATTTAGCTACGTTTCTGGAGCTGGAGGGGCATTTCTTGAGTGGCTTGAGGGTAAAAAATTACCCGGGGTGGAGGCCTTAAATATTTTAAGTAAGTAATACTGCTGTATATAATTATATGTTAATTCTTTAAAACGGTCTTTGATATAGTGTCTTTAAAAAGAACAGGAGGATAAAATAACCTCATGATAGATAACGATCCAAAAGTTTATAAAGATAAATTAGTTGTTGTTAATACTGGTGCTTTGGGGCCTGTTCACCTTACTATCCCTGAGGGAGATAATCGTGAACGTTTAGTATGTCGGGAATGTGATTTTATCTATTATAAAAACCCTGTGGTTGTAGCTGGCGCCGTTGCTACTTGGAATGAGGGGGATATAAATTCAGAAGAATATATACTTTTATGTAGGAGAGCAATTGAACCCCAGATTGGATTGTGGACGTTACCGGCGGGTTATCTTGAACTAGAAGAGTCTTCTGAAGAGGGTGCTATACGAGAGACTTGGGAAGAGGCACAGGCAAATATTTCTATTGATCGTTTGTTAGCAATATATAATATTTCTCGGCTATCCCAGATCCAATTAATCTATAAAGCATCCTTGTTATCAAAGAGCATTGCTCCTGGTGAAGAGTCGCAGGAAGTTGAACTGTTTCGATGGGATAATATTCCATGGGATGAGATTGCTTTTCCGACTGTTCGATGGGCACTTAATCAATATCATTCAATCATTGGCACTTCAGACTATCCCCCTTTCACGAATCCCGTTAACTAGAGTAATGGTTGATTCTGATACATGAATATTAGGAAAATAGGCTATATTTTAACTTTGATGTTTCTCGTATTTCTTAAAAATACGGGGAGCGCTTGGAGTATGGATTTCCAAAAACCTTCCTATGCTTTCGTAACAGGAGACTATAAATCAGCGTTTCACCAATGGACATCACTTGCAAAACAGGGAAATGCTTCCGCGCAGACTAGAGTTGGTTTGATGTACGATAAAGGGGAAGGGGTATCACAAAGTAGACAGACGGCAGTTAAGTGGTACAGGCTTGCAGCTGGTCAAGGTTTTGCTATAGCTCAGTCAAACTTAGCTGCAATGTACCAGTTCGGAGAGGGTGTAACACAAAACCAACAGACCTCAGCAAAATGGTACAGGCTAGCAGCAAAACAAGGATACGCTAACGCTCAATCAAAAATGGGAAGGATTTTGGACACTGGACAAGCTATTCCGCACAATAACAAAACCGCAATTAAGTGGTATAGGCTTGCTGCGGAACAGGGCAACGCGGATGCACAAAATAGTTTGGGAGTGATGTATTATAGTGGTAACGGAGTAGCTATTAATAATATCACTGCACATATGTGGTTTAATATAGCCGCTTCAGCAGGGTATCGAAATGCGTCTTTAGACAAAGATTTTTTAGCTAAAATAATGAGTACAGAAGAAATTTCCACCGCGGGAAAGCTAGCTCTTGATTGTATTAGTAAAAACTATAAAGGTTGCTAAGTATAAATTGCATTCATGAACTCTGAATCATAACTATTAATTAGTAAATATATATATACGCATGAATTATTCTACGATTGAATAATACTCTGTAAAATGGGATCGCTGTTTGGTCGTGATTATTTAGGTGGAA